>Ga0209092_10001629_pt1 | contig 21542 bp, 16 predicted proteins | sample FraStrMetagenome_FD_187446 | JGI IMG/M metagenome (GOLD analysis project Ga0209092, IMG submission 187446) | Marine eukaryotic phytoplankton communities from Arctic Ocean - Fram Strait ARC3M Metagenome (SPAdes) (version 2) | ecosystem: Environmental > Aquatic > Marine > Oceanic | place: Fram... | reverse complement strand
GGTTGGAGTCATTGTATGGAAGTACTCCTGTACCGCCAGGTTTCGCCTGCTAATTACTTATCATTTATAAGTTTCATGTTCCATTCATCTGACGTCAATAAGGTTTCATCAGCTTGGTTGAAATATTACTTCATGCAAGCCATAGTGAGTGCTCACACACAGATCCTATCATCCACCATTTCCCATTGTTTCACATCCTTGCTATTACATGCTTTTAATCTTTATGATGTTGCCAATAAAATTCAATTTTTGATATATATTCTTGAACTCTTTTCGGGATTGTGGACTGTAAACACCTCGTATTCATTTATTTGAATTCTATTACTGAGGTATCCAAAATATTGAGCAAGTCGAAATGCACATATGTTTGCTCCCCGGTGATCTGATTCAAACATTGTATAGAATGGGACTAATCCGGCACTGCTTACATGGTTCCTTTATTGCTCACTCGCCCAAATTCCAACGATGATATATCTTCCCCTGCTTTGGCTTCTAGTCTTTTCACTCCCTTCACTTCCTTCAAGCCTTTCAGAGAGGACGTTATATAAACCTCGGTCATGTAATTTACTGTTAAATTCTGTTGTAAACATATTTGTCTGCATCTTTCGTAATATTCTTAAAGAGGCTTTGAAGTACATGGTTCCGGGGGTTTATTAATTTGAGTTTCTTTTCTCAATGGATTTACCATTTAGCGCAACATATTATTGATTGAAAGCTGTGGTGATTTCTTCAATACATGTTCCACTTGTTTGGCACACTTGATAGAATGTATATATTTTTATTGTTCTCTGTCTCCCACAAAATTTCATCCATGAGTATCTCCCATAAGCATCTTTTCCCATTTCCACAAACCGTCCTGCCAAATCCTCCCCTTGGGCTAGCTTTGCTACTCCGCCAGATTGCCAGCACCTATCTTTATCATACCCATTTGTATTTGTAAGACAAAGTTGCCCATTAGGGCAATGATTGGAACATATCAAATGCAATTACTCTATAACATATTTGTTATTACTGTTTAAATTGGATTCTGGTAAAGTCACATAATCTACTCCTGATTGAAGCATTTCCTCAAGTTCACTCCTACACGTTTGAAATGTATGCGTGGCACTAATTCCATTGGGATTTTCTTGTAGCTAAAGCCTAGTTAAATGATGCTGTTTCTCTTTCATTTTGTCTCCCACCCTTATTTTGTTGCTCGCCCAGTCACTCGCAAAAGTCATCTTCATGTCAAGGTGAATATCTCTAGGATATAATTCCTTAGCTGTTTCACTATTTATTTGCTCATCTTTATTTCCACCTGCTTAAAAATGAAGTGGATCCAATTTTTGCCCACACTGAATCCAAGATTGGTCAGGAATTATTGCCGTTGAAAACTAAATTAACCAAATTAGAAGCATTTGCAGTGGCATCAGCTTGTAGATTGCAGGTGAATATTGTCACATTGTCATCACAAACCAATGCTAACAGGCCTCCAACTTGACCAGATAATTCAAGACCACTACAGCGTTTGGAGAGTATGGAGAGGGAAATATTTATCATGTGGTCTGCAAATGATTCATCTGCCATCAAGTATTCTGGTCTTGGATTTTTACTCTCAAAGGCAATCTGATGCATGGGTGTAGATCAATCAACTGTCCGATGACTATGGATTGGTCATGGACTTCAACTGTGCTAATGAACTCGTATGGACTCAGATTGTTGGGCAAAAAATCTTATCGAATCTGGAGAAGGTTTATAAGATGAAATTGCAAATGAATAACCAGGTGGTTACACTAACTTGCTTTGAGACTAGAATCCCTAATTTTTTGTGGATGAATCAAGGAGCTTGGGTGTAGTAGTTAAAAAGGGGAATCATATTTCAAGATGATGAAAAACTGGGAGGACTGGAATACCCCCTATGAAGGTTTCAGGGATCAGTTGAAAATGAACTTTCTTTCTTTGACTTGGGCCATAGTGAGACAATTGCAGCTGAGTTGGAACTGTTGACTCTATTCCATTTGCTAGTGTCAAAAACTTTGGCAGATTCAATCCCATGGGCCATTAAACTCATCAAGCTCATAGACAATACCTATCGTGAATACAGTAGAGCCCGCTATGGTACAAAGAAAGCTTGGCATGTCACCGCCAAGTTGGCTGTGGCATTGATGGAATAAATCTCGACCCCTAGGACAATTGTCTATAATGCATTTCGGGTGAATAATCATTTAGCGGAGTCAAAGATGGTCACTTTTTCTTTCTTAGTAGATCATTGGATTTGATGGTCTCCAATTCAAAAATAGCCCCATTATTATTTTGAATGACTAGCAAAATTTCTTGCATTGAATTCAAACGATGAATCTGTGGAAGAATTGTAGAAGCAAGTTAAAGGATTGAATGAGGGCATTTCTAAGGCACTGAAGGAAGCGTCATCTGTAGTAAAATCGGTAGGGACGGTGGGAAATACGGTTATCTTGCTAGGTCATTTTCTAGCATTCCCATTCTAACCAGGTATACTATGGTTCATTTGCAATGTTTTGTATTAGGTTCAGTGGTTTCGGTTTTGGTTAAGGTTCCAGCGTCCGCTGGTTCGAATCCCTCAACAAAAGTTAGTGCGTATGATTTCACTTACATGATGGTAAACCCGGATTTTTAACCGGACCGCACCTATTTGTTCGAGTGTTTTCAGTTATAAAGTTATAGCCTACCCGTATAAGCGCATGCGTATATACGGAAGTTATTCTCCATTGGGACGTGAAGAGTTCAGTATCTGCTGTCTCAGCGCACCGATTCTGCTAAAACGATAAATCATTATTATATAAAACCTAACTAACTAGGAACAATTTGCCGAGATATTCTACGTAAGATGAATAAATGAGAAGCGTCCAACTCACTCTCAAAACATAGAATTCCTGACTGCTGAGAAATCAACAAGTGCAACAACGGCAGTTTATTTTTCTATAAACATGCAAACAATAGGCATCCTTTCAATAGGATTACTAAGACATTCCACAAGGATAATTAAAAGATGTAATATACTTACGAAGCAAAACTTTTCATCAAGTTTTCAACAATGTAATGAAATTCCTTCCAATTTGATCGAAGAAAGGTTAGCAATTCTGTTGGAAGCTAAGTTTATCACACTCGCATTATGGAGAACGTGTTTACGGTGTATTAAAACGATACGTCCAGGGAATCATCATGACGAGGCTGAGTTCAGAGTAAGAGAGGAAGGTCGCCTGAATAATTTCGATTCAACAAATGTAACGTTTGAGATGCCGGTAGATCGTGACGATGAGTTATCATCAAGAGCGAATTACTACTATCAATGGACTCTAGAAAATATTCAGCAAGAGAGTGATTGCTTAGACAGAGATCCGATGATGGAAGCCAATGTAGAGAGGTACCTACATTTACTTAGGGAAGGAGAGAAAAGGAGAAAATGGATCCTAAAAGATTATAAATTTGATGATCCATATTCCCAATCCTTTGATCACAAAAGATTAAATCTGTTCGAAAAAAGATGTCACATGTACTTAAAGGAGACCTACAATTTAAGAGGATGGTCATTGAAAAATGAAGATTCACTGAATAAATCAAGTGATGAAGATGACGATTTCTTCGATGATATCGATAGCGACGATGAAGATGAATACTCCTAGACATAACATACACATTAAGTCTTTAAACTTCACAACCACATTTTTTGTGAGCTATATGAAAGAAGGTAGAATTTCTCCCGTTGTTTATTCATTAATATGAAATGAAACGATAATGTTTTAGTAATCACAAATTGAATGGAGCAATTCCGTGAAATGAACTATAGTATTTAACAATTGTAATCTGCTATTGAAAAATCAGATTTGATAACATTTTGTAAATGAAATAAGACAACAGCTTCATACATCCGAATTTAACTTCATTAATCAAAGGAATTCAATGAAAAAATTGGATCATGAGAAGCAAAACATAAACTTATCTTTTTTAAGTAAGAATCATAAAATAAAAGAAGTATTATGAGTATACCTTTTCTATTGTTTTTGATTCGAACTCAGATGGCTCTATAGATTAAATTTGGACAAATTTGTAAGAACACACACTCAACAATTTGTCTTTTAACATAGAGTAAATGATGAAGGAATGAATTCAATTCATCCGTGTGTCTTGATTCAAGTTGATCTTCATATTTTATTTCCTGAGAACAATAATTTTAATTAGGTAGGAGTAGAAAACTTTATTTAACAAATATTAATAGCATAGTGACACAATTAGAGCAAAAATCAAAATATCCAATAAATGATACATTTTTACCGATAACATCTTGTACTATCTACAATACTTGAATGGGAAAAAAACGCAGAGCCCAAGTCGCAGAACAGAAGGATCATCCCAACAATAGGAAACGCAACAAGATGTGGGGCGGAAGCAGCAGAAGCAGAGGTTCTTCTTCAAGAGGCCATCATCGCGTTTCCAATGTGAGTAAGGCTCATTCATTTACCCACATGACGCTTCTCTTCGTTGTTGTTTCACTCCAAAAATAAAATTTAAATATGACTCACCTCAACTTTTTCACATTAATGCCACAATCTATACACGGCTCTTGTTTCAAACTTTTCATTTATGTAATTGCTATTAGATGAATGAAGCTGCAATCACTAAAATGTTTGCAGATATTGCAGATGAGGCAAATCCTGAAATTGCTACCATGGAAGGTAAGATATTTTCAACTTTAATTTTACTTTCCATAATGAGGTACTGATATATCAGAATCTGCATTGCTTCGAAAAATCACTCGTTAGGCTTGGCAAAATTATGTGAGGATATACAAATAGATCCATATGAAGATGTGCGTGTTTTGGTTTTGCTTTGGAAACTTGGTTCGAATAAAAAGCCCGGTCAGATTACTAAACAAGAGGTGAGTTGAGAGGAATGCTTCATTTAGATGCAATTTTTTTATGTCGCCAGTAAACTAGATTCATCTGTCTTTTGCAATACATAAGTGGGCACAAGGCTGTAAGAAATTAGAAGTGGATACTATCGACAAGCTTAAGAAGCTAATGCCAACATTAGATCCTGGATTCATCACAAGGGATGAGTTTAAGAGTTTCTACAAGGTATGTAATGTTTGTGTTTTAAAACGGATTCGTTTCTTGTAAAATTTTGTGAATTTGAAGAAGTTAACTTTTTTTGCAATATTGGTGGAATTTAAATACTAGTTCGCATTTCAATTCAACCGCGAGGGAACGCATAGAACTCTAGACAAAGATATGGTAATTATGTTATTAGACCTTGTTCTTAAGGACAGAATTAATCAGAAACGCATCACAGACTTTTCGGAATTTTTGGAACAGAACAAAGAAGAAGCAAACAAAAAAATAAATCTTGACCAATGGAGTTCATTTTTAGATTTTTGTTATGAATATGAGGATGGTTTTGATGATTATGATGACGAAATGAGCGCATGGCCAATCTTAATTGATGACTTCGTAGACTATATGCAAAATAAAAAATGAAAATGAGAAGCGAACGACATGTTGTCAGAAATTTTGAAGACATTCATTGTATGTAGATTCAATCTGTTAATGACGATATATTAATAGCATGTGAATGTATAGAAATCGGTTGGAATTTCCATGAAAAGAATTGAATCAAATCAAATCGTTGGAAAAGTAAAGTAGTGGTTAGAATGATTTGGAGAGAAAATATACTAAAGTTTTTTTGTGTATTATACAGCATAAACTAAAAAGGAAATTTGTGATAAAATACACTGATTACTTGATCATCTTTACAAATAACGGCTCTCTTGATTCTTCATGATTGATTTCGGATTATTTGAAGCTGCCATGAACACCAATTATGAAAACAAAAAAAAGAAGATGTACATGAAGTTTATATTGTATACGTGTAAGTACGTAAAAATCAATACAATGTATGATGCATTGGACGCAACACGAAGCCTGCCGGAAGAAAAGATCTAGCAGTCGTCGAATTAGCCTTATTTATTGTTTATTTGTGGAAGCATTCGATTCTGCTGTTACGAAAGAGTTGTTCGAGTTTACAACAATCAAGACGTTCCACTCCATTACAATGTTTTCTAGATCAACTATTGCTCGTCGGATTTTGAGTAACGCACGTTCCTCTGGGTAAGTTGTATAATATTTGAAACTTCAATGCTAGGAATAGAATCTTTTTCTATTCGTCATCATCGACAATCTTTCATGTGATACTGACGGTATTATGACTCTCTTGAACTTAGAGCTCTTCTTAGAACACCTACAGCAGGTATGCTAGCACCTTCCTCTAGTCGTTGGATGTCTGATTTACCATATCATTTAGTGGTAGGAATGCCTGCACTTAGTCCAACCATGGAAGCAGGAGTTATTGCAGAATGGAAAGTGAAAGAGGGAGATACATTTATTGCTGGGGATTCACTGGCTGAGATTGAGACTGATAAGGCTACCATTGATTTTGAAGCACAAGACGATGGTGTTGTAGCAAAAATCTTGGTAGAAGCTGGAAAGGGTGAAATAACTGTAAATGATCCTATTCTGGTAACAGTAGAAGAAGAGGATGATGTTTCAGCGTTTGCTGATTTTGTCGTAGAAGCCAAAGCTGCCCCTGTAGATCCTGAACCAACCCCAGAACCAGAACCTGTTGTTGCTGCTGCCCCCACACCACCTCCACCAACACCAGCACCTGAAGCAGCTGCCCCATCACCACCACCTACTCCAGCTCCAGTATCTCCTGTAGTGGAAGAAGCACCTGTAAGTGTTCCTGTCACAGCCCCTACTACAATGGCCCCTGCATGGGGAAGCATGGCAAAGACATCTTCTCCCATTGCCAAACTCATGTCTGCTTCACAAGAAGAATATATTGAATTATATGGATCTACTGGACAAACTCCCCTTTAAAGTAGTCAAACCCTATTAATTTTCTGGTTGTAACTATTTAATCATGCAAATGAGATGACATAGATGCACTTCTCTCAAGAAGAGTTTTGAATCATGTGATAAATATTGACTATGAGACCTCTTATTCTTGTCATTCTCCAATAATTTGCTTTGATTCTCTCACAAAATATTCATCGTACAATAAAAGTAATTGAATATAGATGAACCACAACAAAATGATGATAACATACGTCATAAATATTATTCCTGCAGAGCAATAAAACCTTGTTTACTATGAGTGAATTAAACAAACATGAAATACTAGGATGATGGCATGGAATAAAACGCTGGAATAAGTTCCCCGAGGCATTCATGGAATTTAAGCAGCTACGGATTCAATAACTTCACCCTTGTTGTTGAGGATATCAAATTTCTTGATCATGAAATAGTCAGGGGTTCCGGCAGGAGTATTAATTTGAAGACCACCAACAAGAGCAATCTTTCCTTCTCCGGCTACTTCACCACAGGCAGCGTTAACAATTTTCATCATAATTTCATCTTGACTATCAAAAAGAGCATGTGGAAGTTCAATAGCAGGGTTTTCAGCTGCAGCAACCCTCTTTCCATGGGGCAAAAGAGCAGAGCAAACCCACGATTGTTGGGCATCTACAGGATCAGTGGGTGCTTCAGCAGCCTCCTTTTCTCCAGCAACAACACATTGTACGTAGGCAGCAGCAGCATTGGCACTTCCACAGCAGGCACCACTGGCTCCTGGGCGTCCTCTGCGGTTTATTTTACCTACAGCACCTTCGTTATCAACACCAACGTGAGGACCATAAATTACCAAACAAGATCCACCTGTAGGAATATGGTGTGCCATAGCACCAAAACTGGTAATTCCTCCAAATGGGAATCCAGCAAGGCCACCCATGGAGAAGTTCCAACCATACATCTTACGGAATTCGTCATCTAATTCACGGTTTACCTCATCGGAGCAAAGAGAAGTAGCAAGTTGAGTGTTGTCTTTTCCGAATCCGTGAGAGTCAAGCTTGTTAGAAACCTTTTCTGCTAGACTACCATTTGTGATAGCTCCTGGAAATGCTGCTTGTACTTTATCTTCCATCTGAGAGGAGAAAAGTTATGATATGTAACATATCGTGAGAACCAGCTTTAGCCAGAAAATAGAAGATTTTGGATAGAAGGTTTCATAAATGGACATAATGACAGATGATTTCAAGTATGAAGATCAGTCAAAGTAACATTCAAGCTTGCGAGACAAGCATAGAAGGCTTGATATCGGGGAACAATTATAGAAGGTTTCTTCATGGAATACAGCAGTCACAAGCAAGCGATATGCAATTAAGTTGTCATTGAACGAATCATTCAAATTACCTCTTCTTCAGGGGTCTTTGGAACTTTGACCATTTTGGAAGAATTACAACCCATATTGACACAAGAAAAGTATTTAGAATGAATAAAATAGGTAAGGATCCCTTTGTCTAGTCTAGTCTAGTCTAGTCTAGTCTAGCAGAGCACGAGTACTATACCGTAACTTCTGATTTTTGTGACAAACATCGTTTGGTGCAAAGTCAAATGACGTCTTTTTGGAAAAGCATTTCATTGCCATTGCCTCCCCTGACGTACAAAGATTTAACATACGTAATGCAGGCATCAAAGATGTCATATCATAAAAAAGGAGCAGAAGATTTGATCATTGGAATACAATCAAATCACAAAAGGTGTATCATAGAATTTGGCTCACAACCACAAAAAACATGACACAAATTTGAGACGACATAAGAAATTCCATTACCTCTTCTGAGGGACTTTTTGGGACTTTGGAGGTTTTTGATGACTTGGAGCCCGAAGTGACAAAAGATTAGGTTTCAAAAAATGAATAAAAATTGGAAGCATGCAATATTATACCTTGTAAAGTTTGAACTTCTTGTTCGTTAATAGACCGGTCCTTGAGTAATTTCTGAATTTTGTGTGAACCTTCGTTTGGTTCGAAGTTTCATTTAAGTGACGTCTTTTATATACGTAACCTATAGGAACTATTGAAGCAACTTTATGTCCATGACGTTCGAAAGATTCATGAAGTTACGTAATTCTGCCTAACATTATATCGTTTTTCACGTCAATAAATTAGCGTCAGCAGAGATATTGTCAAGAATTAGGTTTAGGCATCTTCCGGAAGCAAGAATAATGAGATCCATTGTGTCCAGACCTCCAAAGTTCTCACTCAAATCTAGAACTTTGAATTTTTGATGTACCCATGTCTCCAAAATAGGTTATTATACTTCCAGAATAAAACTTCAACTTCATTTTCTTCAAAATTTGCCACGTGAAAAGAATTTTGATCGGGGTAAAAACAGATCACATGACAAATAACTAAATGTTTATTATGAAGGAAATAAACAGCATTACGTCATTGGAAGGTCATGCCAATAAAGCGAAATCTCAGCATGATGTCGCTTCATCCATCTTCACTCAATCTCAATTTAGTTGGCGTCGGTTTCCTTCTTCTCTCCACAGCATGTCTTCCAAATACAGAGGGCTTCTCAGTGCATCATTCACCAAGGTCAATTAATGTGAAGACTAGCACAATTTCTCATGGTGCCTCTCATTTATCTCAAACCCAGAATAGGAACTATGTGAATATGAAACCTATTGTATCTTCAACACTTTTATTGTCTTCTGATTCAAGTGACGAAGACGATCTCAATGATGTATGGAGTCCTCAACTACGTAGGGTGATGGGAACTTTATCAGCTATTGGTATGCTCGAGACGGCCTATTTGACTTATTTGAAATGGACATCTTCTGAACCAATCTTTTGTTCATTGCAAGGATCCTGTGGCGACGTGTTAAATGGTCCTTATGGAAGTGTAGGAAATATACCATTATCTGCTTTTGGATGTATTGGTAAGATTACAAAAAACATATCTTTCTCATTGATTTGGTTGAGTGCTAAATGTTATCCACTGCTCCTTGATTTAATGTCTTTACAACAATCAGCTTATGCAAGTGTTGCTATACTCTCTCTCTTTCCTCTTATTTCTAATGCAAATAAATCCAAAATCTCAAATGATGATTCATCAAACCGTCTTGCCCTCGTATTTGTCACAACTTCTATGGCAACATTTTCCTCCTTTTTAATGTCACTTTTGTTTTCGATTCTACATGAATCTTGTCCTTATTGCTACTTATCTGCAGCCCTTAGTATTTCTTTATCTCTCATTGTTTGGTTTGGTGGAGCTGTAGAACAAAATAATTCGAGTAAACCCATCGCCCAAACAGGAATCTCCTCCGCCGTTTTGACAACTTTAGCTTCTATTGCCTTTTACGCATCCATTGATTCTGTCACAACACAATCCGCTTCTGCTGTAGTAGATCCCAATATGCCACCAGGAGGATATCCACCGCCTACTATAACAACCAAATCTTCCCCTCAAACTTTACAGTTAGCAAAAAATCTAAATTCATTGCATGCGAAAATGTATGGTGCCTATTGGTGTTCTCATTGTTATGATCAAAAAGAAGCATTGGGGAAAGAATCTATGGAACTAATCCCTTATGTGGAATGTAGCAGGGAGGGGAAGAATAGTCAAACTGATCTATGTAAAGAGAAGGAAGTCCCAGGATATCCTACATGGATCATTCAAGATAAGCTTTATCCCGGGGAGCAAACTATAGAGGAATTGGAAGAGATTGTAAAAAGCTCTTCTATTGCAAAATGATTTTTATCAAATGTTTGGATTTGAATTGAATCCTTTTCATATAAAAAAAGATACTTAATAAACAAAGGTCAATATTTGACATTAAAATTTGCAATCCAAATCCATATAACCAAGTATTCACAATGTGACTTGTAAAAATTAAAAAAATGTTTCAATGGCACCAATTCGGATCATTAAGGATATCCACAATCTTTTTAGGCGTATTGGAAACTATGGCACGCATATTCATATCAGCTACAAGACGCAAATCATCTTCATTGTCAACCACCCAAAAAACAGATTTATTCAAATTAAAATCATAACTTTGTTCATGATTGGCATGCTTTGGATGGAATTCAACCGAGGGCATCAAATAATCATAATGAAATCCGTTCGGTTTCGATTCTACCTGTAATATTTCACCCACAGGATCAGATCGGCGTATTCCTACAAATAGTTGACAATACTTTTGCAATTCGCGTACTAGACGTTCCTCTTCTTCCCCTTGTAATAGTAGGCAATTGATAATAACTGCACAATTCTGGGGGGTAAATTTGTGTTCTTGTACTATAGACAATACCTTCTTCATAACATCGAGTGGAAGAGCTAATGCCGCATCCTTTTCTTCTTCCGCAGAATGATGCCATTGCCCTTTCGGCTCCATAGATATGAACCAACTATCATGATCATTACCAGAAGAATATGTTTTGTCTAATAATGGTATTAGAGTAGGGAGTGGTAGAAGAGAACATGGGCTATATACATTAGATTCACGTTTGAATTCCATCGGGTGGGAAACTATGATCTCGTTGGAATCTTCATCAAGAACTAAATCTATATCTAAATGATTAACGTTGATTGCTTTCAAAGCCTCAAGTGAATTCGTGCAAGCTTTCACAATTTTCTCCTGCGACTTGAACTCTGTATTGGTACTTTCAGGATCATTTATGTCATAAAAAGATCTATGAGAATATAATGTAAAGTCTCCACTTTCGTATGCCTCTTTCAATAGGCATTCAGGAGATGACTTTTGAGATGACTTTTTCCTCAAAGATTTATGTTCAGTGGATGTAAATGATATTTTGGAGTGCGATGATGAAATCAACGATTGCAAGATATAAAACAAGGTTCCGAAGAACGATATAACAAACAGACGGCTTGATAATGTCGATGTCTCCCACTTTGTATGCAATGATTTATTTTGTTTTTTTCGTTTAATTCTCATCATCTTTTTTTCTTTGGCCTTTTTGAGATAGCGCGGCGTTGTTAAAAATATTCTACTTTCATAGGTCTTTGTTCGTGCTTTTATAGTTCTCATGAACTTACGTAATCATCATTCTTATTTTGGAGTCATTCTCACTTTTCATCTTATTCTTAATGCTCCCTTTTCTCTTTGTTAAATGGCAGGACAAAATCATAACAAAAAAATCCCAAGACCATCAAAGTCATTTCGCATCAGAGAGAAAATACAGTCAATTACACTGTGGTAGCTAGTGAGCAGTGAAGAAAAAAAGTAAACCGGTGTTTTTGTGGTTATGCGGAGTTGATAGTTTATGAAAAATAAATAAACGAAGGTTTGATCAAATGTATGAGATGAAATAATTAAAAATAACAATAGAAGGTATTACGATAATTGAATTCATTTATCATAATTGACTATTTTAGATTGTATCGTGAACCATATCTTTTGTAACATATAACAAAGATGGGAACAAAAAGAACAAATTAAGAGTTAGAAACATCTTTAAAGTAATTTCAGAGTACAGCGTAAAAAATTGAATGAGAATCAAATGTCTTGGGATAGAATGATCCAATCATAATTGATATATGATGGGAGAAAGTGAAGTCCCGGATTATGGTTCAATATAGCATGAATTTGGAAGGCATGGCATATGAAGTACACGGACTGGTGTACAGATGCACACACCAAATGAGTTTCATGCATCTTGTCAAAAAAATCAATCAAAGATCGTTTACAAAACAAACATGTCGGCGGACTACGATCATCAATATCTTACCATATAATAATAAGTTGTGCCTATCGTTTAGGCAGAGAGCTCTCGTAATTTATTGTCTTCGTGATAGTTACTCCATCGTCCAACTTTTCGTTCCAAATGCTTATTCTTTTTATCATTCGTCTTTCCGTTGCTGTAAAAATCCATGGGATATACGTCTCTCCAATCTTCCTTATTTAAGCAAACTTCCAATTCGTATGGAGAGAGAATAGGTTGTTCAAAGAAATGACCCCAATCGATAGAAAGCCGAGGACATGCTATTTGGACCCACGCATCTACATTTTTGGACAAAAGTCTCAGTTTTTGGGGAAGAATCTCCGATAAAAGGATAACAAAGTATGTCTTTTTGGAAGAACGTAATAATTGACGAACATGTGATAGAATTGCAGGATTTCCCTGTCGTCCTAAGGTTCCCAATATGATTCCAAATGTTTGAGCTGATTTAGCTTTCATAATAGAGGAATGACGTATCTTTTTCATTTTATCTGTTTCATACGATTCCATTGTAAGCTTTTTAGAATAAGGATCATATCGAAAAGCAGCAAGAGAGGGATTGGCAATCATTGCTGCTTCTAGATGGAAACGTCCATCTGCAATAAAGAGCATGACTTTTTGTCGATGGATAGAAGTTGAATCTTGTTGAGAGGTTTCTTCTGTTGGAGCAGGGTCTAACACAATATCAGCAAGATTGCCAGGTGCTGTACATCTGTTTCGTTTTGGCAGAGTTAAAAAGATTTGTCATTCTATCATGAGATACATCATAAAAAATCATTATTCTTTTACGCGTAAATCAGAGTAATGCATAAATAAAAAAACTTACCCGAGAACTTCCCCTGGTGAGAGAGGTTTTGCTTGGGGAATATGTGATCGATAACCTCTTTCTTTCAAAATCATGGCTGCTTGAGTAACAGCTAAACGAAATTGAACAGTTCCCATAACTTCCACCTCAACACTTGCATTGTTAGGGAAAGTCTCACAAAAGCAATCCACTAAGTGAATAACATCTACCGTAATTTCCACGAAGACATAAAGGCATGGAATCACTGTATGGGTTACTGGAATTAGACATGAATGCCCATAATGCACCAATAAATCAGCTCCTAAAGCCTGAGCGCCTAAATCATCGACACAACAGGCTCCATAAGTAACATCTCCCATGATACTCACAGTTTGAACTGTAGGACTAAAGCGTTGAACAATGTCAGCTATGGTACATGCATATAATAGCAAACCTTCCGGCATTTGAAGGGCGACATGTGTAATATCAGGCTGTTGAGTGGCCTTATTCTGTGTTTGGGTTTGTTCAATACGCCATAATGTTTTGAGAATTTCAAACTCATATGCCTTTGGAAGAGCTGATATAGCTTTCAGAAGATCTTGATTTTGTGTTATTCTATCTGGAATAGAATTGCTATTATGTCCGTTCTTGGAAGCTCCAGCTCCACGACGTCTAATGATACGTCTACGAACGGGTTTCTTTTTTGTTTCAGTTGGCTTTGGAATTTCATCCTTAATGTGATTAGTTGAAGAAGATAGTGATGATGATGTAGAATCGGGTTGGTTTATGGTTTGTTCAGCCTGATCACTCATGTTTGTGGGAATTGATTCTAAGGCAATCAAGATATTACCTTCGACATTGTACAATTAATGTATTTGCAAAGTATGTCGTATTGATTCAGAATTGGCCCCTTTACGGAAAGATTTGCGTGCTTCTCATCCATCCATAAAATAAAGAACCATCTCAATCATTAATTGCTATTTTTGTATATTTATATTATTTTCCAATTTTTTACGTCAAGATACCTTTTACTCCTACACAATTAAGAATAAATAAATAAATAAATAAATAAATAAATAAATAAATAAATACATGGGGTGATCGGAGAAACTTCGTGTCTATCATTTCTCCTGGTATTCATTCCAATCTCTTCAAGCCATCCTTCCTATCTTCCATCTTCTATTTCAATCACGTAATCACTGAAAAAATGAGCGGCACAGGAGGAGCTTGTTCCACACCCGGTTGCAAAAATGTAGTAGAGCAACGATTAGCTTGCCCGAAATGCGTCAAAATGGGTCTTCCACCTTCTTACTTTTGTAGTCAGAAATGTTTTGTGGACAACTATTCCAGTCATAAAAAAGTTCATAGTCTTGCCAAAACTATTTTAATGGCAAAGGGAATAGGTGGCCATTGTGCTCCAACTGACGACAAATAGTAAGTTACCTTTATTAATTTTATGGATGAAAATTATACCGTCATTATTATTACCATATTCTAATGAAATAAAAAGCAATGATGGAGTCACATGTGCCGAATCTGCACCGGAGGAGACAAAACGTTCACTTCCAGCATGGGCAAAATCTTTCAATTTTACTGGGAAACTACGTCCAACTCTTCTTTCACCCAAACGAGTTGTTCCGGCGAATATTCCCAAACCCGATTATGCGAATGAACCGAACGGAGTCTCTTACTCGGAGCAACGTGATCGTGCGAATAATACGGCTATACGAGTTTACACAGAAAAGGAATTGGATGGTGAAGATGGATTACGTCATGCATGTGCTATGGGTAGAGAAGTCCTAGATGCTGCTGGAAAAGCGGTTCGAGTGGGTACTACCACAGATGAATTGGATAGAATAGTTCACGAGGCATGTATGGAACGTGAGGTTTATCCCTCTCCCTTGAATTATTTCAATTTCCCCAAAAGTGTCTGTACATCTGTGAATGAGGTTATATGTCACGGGATACCAGATTATAGAGAATTACAGGAGGGAGATATTGTGAATTTAGATGTTACCACCTTCAACAAACGAGGTTTTCATGGAGATTTGAATGAGACTTTCTTTGCTGGTAAAGTAGATGAAGAAGGACGAAAACTTGTTAAGACTTCGTTTGAATGTCTTTCGAATGCATTGTCAATTGTGAAACCTGGAACCTTGTACAGAGATTTAGGAGCCATCATTGAAAAACACGCTTCGAGGAATAACTGTACCGTCAATAGAACTTATTGTGGACATGGGATTGGAACTTTATTTCATACAGCTCCAACTGTACCACATTATCGAAAAAATAGAGCAAAAGGGGTCATGAAGAAAGGACATGTTTTTACTGTAGAACCTATGATTAATTTAGGCTCTCCTGGAGACTACATTTGGGGCGATAACTGGACAGCAATAACACAAGATGGAAAGAGAAGTTCACAGTTTGAGCACACAGTCCTAGTAACAGATACAGGTTGTGACATTTTAACGAAAAGAGACAATGAACCAGTCATGACTTGGAACTCTGCCTTACAGCAGAGGTAGTCTGCTTTTAGTTGGTTTTAAAATGAGAAAGTAGAATCATGTCATGACAAGTTATCACTTTTATAAAGTAAAGAGCATCATTTTTATCAAACCGCGCATATTTTATTTTTGTTTTTTGGGCTTCATCCAAATGTAAAGACTTTGAGCTTCTGTATAAACGACGCTTCCGTCCAAATTCGTCAACTTTCCTTTCAAGTACACCTTCCTTCCCTCTGTTTTTGCATGGTAAATTCGGATCAATACTTGGGCCTTATCGACATCTTTTTGCCACAGTGGAGATCGAAAATCAATACTTAAATTGGCAGTCACGGCAAAAGCTCCTTGATCATCTGTAGGATGAATTTCTCGTTTGTTTGGAGAAGAAGAAGAGGTAGCTGGTGACAATGTTGGAGAGTCACCCATTGCTTCATATGCGAACCCCATGACATCGTCAAACAGGAGAGAAATAATGCCTCCATGAACAATACCGTCATGTCCTTCTAGCTTTGATCCAATTTTTATCGCACCAAGGACTAGTTCAGTATCCTCTGGATAGCCCTGTTTTTTCTCTACTGATGAATCCACAGGATTTCGAACTCCATTCTTGACAATGTAGGTTGTTGCAAAGTCATCAATAATTGGTTCTGACATCATAATCGTATGTGGTTCTTCTCCATTTTCACTAAGGGTAGGAGCTCGCTTGTAAATATGATAGGATTGAATATTCTTGTTCTTCAGCAGTGTCCCATAAATTGCATGATCGTCTTGAAAGCGTTCAGGCTCTTTCATCTTCTTATAATGCCACGTTGCAGATGTCGAAGAAATGAGACCCTCTAAATCTCTTGCATCCTGTTCATAAGTTGCAGAAACTGATTCACACTGGGTTGTTGTAGCCCCGGTAGTCTTCTGGAATGCGTTCTTCATACTCGCCATATTTTCACTCAGACAAAGACTGTTCGAATTCAATTGAGTCGTTGGATTATTACGTGGATGGTTATTTTGTGTGATTGCAAAAGCTGCACTGGTCACTGCAAGGGTCAAAGCTGCTCCGATAGGACGTACAGATTTATATGCACGAAACATTTACCAATGCTTCACACAACAGTTCCTATTTCGAATGGGTCAAATCACTATGAACTCAATTTATATTGTGTACTACGTCATTTTATTATTTTATCATTTTTGTAGAATTAATTATAGGCACCATGTTGAACTTTACTGCATAATTTGAGGTCTTAAGGTAAAATGACAAACTTGACATGATGTCAAATAGCACTAACCTTAGGGAAAAAATCTCCAGCTAAGTTTCTTTTCAAAAACTTATGAAACGTCTAATGTTTACATCAATACATGAAACCGGCTTTTAATTAGAAGATTTGCACAACTGATCGCTCGTTATAGTCATGTTCGCGCTTCTAACCTAAAAAGTATGCACACCATGAGTTAAGACGTATCAAACATCTAGACGGCAATCAATTTTTAATTACTTCTTACATGCCATATGGGTAGAAAGAGATCTTTAGATGGAGGTACATTACACATTTGACTTGAATAAAGAATAAAACTAATTTTCTCCTCGCTCCTTTTTTCAACTTGCTAAAGTACTCAGACTCATCAGCCATCGTATTTGTACTGACAATTTATTTAAAAGAGGCTTTCGAAAAATAAGACAACTTAGGAAAGCTGGGAACAACGTATTCATTACCTTTTTTCTGCAATAATCCCTGGTTAGGTCCCTTTCCAGAAGGAGCACCTTCACCATAACCAGCATAAAACTTATCGACAACATCCATACCCTCAACAACTTCCCCAATTGGACTAAATCCCTGCTTGTCCAAAAATCCATTTCCACCAGGATTGGTATTGACAAAAATCTGAGTTGTACGAGTATTGGGTCCACCAGTTGCAAAGACAACGGTTCCACGTTTGTTGGATACTTTGACAGGATCATCTGTTAAGGACCTGTTTCGCCATTTGGCTTGTACATCTGGATTTCCATTGATACCAAATTGCGCTACAAATCCTGGAAGAACACGAAAGATACGGCAATCATCCCAGAAAGATTGTTCGGTGAGTTCCTATTGGTTTTTCGTGAGGATATATTTGATAAAAATAGATATTATAGAAGAGAGTTCATTTTTTTATCAATTCGTAGAAAAGAAGCATAGCAGTATTACATGAGAAATGAAAAAAATTGTAGTTTGTTTATATATATGAAGACAAAGAAAACGTGCATTTACCTCGAATCGTTGTACACCCTTGGGAGCCCAGGAAGGACGAGTTCTAACAACAAATGATCCAGTGTTGCCTTCAACACCCTCCAAATTTGAAACCTGGAACTCGATCAATCTTCCTTCTTCTTCGTCTGCGAGAGCTTCTTCTGCGATGAGAGATGTTGTTGCAGTTGTCAGAACAGCAGAAGTCAAGCGTTGTTGAAGTTCCCTTCTTGTCATATCATTATCATTCGCCTGGTGAAAGAGACGTGATGATAGTGAATCTCTCATCAGCACATTTTTAGTTGTAGATGTGGAGATGGGCGACGAGAAGAATGCATTGGCACTGTTACTGATGAGCGCAAGGATGGCAAATGAACGTAAAGTCATCATTTTGATACAAGAAAATGAAATAGGAAATTGTAAGAATTGATGTTGAAAAAAACAACAAACGTCACTTCGTCATAATTAGAGTAGCGCCCTACCGTAGAATTGGAACTTTCGCGTGCATGCAAATCGGGAGTACAAAGTGACATGAGCCTAATTACCTATGGTAACTTTTTCATGGGGCTTCATCAAAACGTCGTGTCAACCTGGCAATAGGTTATGAATTTTCAAAGAAACATCATCATCTTAAACCTCGTCGAAAAAATGATGCTCGGCTTCAGTGAACATCTTTGCAGCTTCAACCATAACCAACAATGAGAATCGCATATACACTCAAATTATTCCAGTCCTATATTTTGATTTGCTTTGCTCGAAGAGCTTTGTTTACTCAATTTGATCACATTGTCCATGGATTGATGTTTTTACCATCATACAGCAATCGACGGTCGTACTATGCACCAACAACATCTATTATGTTCTCTAACACGAAGTTTGACCATCGAACTTCAAATAAGAATTTCTTCAAACAAACGAATCAAAGAAAACTTGCAATCTTGTTTTCTGAACTCAAATCAAAAGATTCTGCAATAAATGAAAACTCAACACCAACATCTTTCGATGCATTTATAAGTAAAAAAACAGCCTCCAAACGATACGTCCTTAATCCAGAAACCAAGCGCCGAATTCAAATGAGTCTCCAGAAAACAAGTAGATGGTATGACTTCATGTATCAAAAAGGAGGATATATTGCTTATCGCCATCATCTAATACCCATTGATTCAAAGAAATTGCTTGGATTCGTTGCATTAGCAGAAACTGAAGAAATATTAAATCGGAGAGAATTGGTGGATCCAAATCATTATGAAGAATGGTTTTTAATTAAACCTGAAGAAGTGAAGTCTATTCCTATGAATGATGCTGATAAGCAATATGAAAAAATATCGCGAATGCATCTTGAAGAACAATTATCAAATCTTCTTTTTGTAGACAAACCTACCGATTTATTGACGGTTCCGGGGAAAACTGAAGCCGATTGTCTTTCTAGTCGTGTTGTCTCCACATATTTATCAAACTACCCAATAAGACAAAATAAACAACCACCAATAACGAAGCAATCAAAAATGAAAGCAAAAAAATACACTAAAAGAAAAAAACAAATGAATGATGAACCTTTTCTACCAAAACCATGCCATAGACTGGATCGAGATACTTCTGGCATTGTTATTTTTGGTTTAACTGCCGAAGCACATCGGGACGTATCCATTCAGTTTCAAAATCGTGAAACGTCTAAAGTATATGTCGCATTGGTAGCTGGGATATTAGAACACGACACAGGAATTATTGATTTGCCCATTGGGAAACAACCACCAAAGCCATCATCTACCAATTCCTCTTCTTCCGCGGAATTAAATGATAAAAAAGAGCAACCTGCTTATAGTACATGGGCTATTCATGGTGAAATCAAACCGCGTGAAGCTATCACAAAATATGAGGTTTCACAACGTTTTCCAGATCATGGATACACAAGAGTTGTACTTTATCCAAAAACTGGACGGGGACATCAATTAAGATTACATATGAAGGCTATTGGGCATCCTATATTAGGAGATACATTGCATGCTCCGGATTCAGTTGCAAGAGCTACTCCGAGACTATGTCTTCATGCCTATATGTTAGAACTTTCAGTCGCTGGAACACGAATTAAGTCTGTTTCAATTCCTCCTTTTTGAATCTGTGCACAATTCCTAAATTTGACGAACAACAACTTCGCGATTCTTTGTGGTTAAGAAGAAAACCTACCTTGTTGAATGAAGGAAGCTTGAAGATGTCTTTATTTTGATAGCTTTCAAATAAGATAATATTTTTAGACGCTTTTGATTGTCCTGCTCACAAGCGTTCTAGAGAGATAAATTGATACATTATTATTTCATGTATTACTATCAAATTCTGCCATATACCGTGTAATACATGCTTTAGAGTTTAATCCATTTATTCTTTTTAGCGGGTTTGTATTTTTGCTCAACCCTTGTGACTATCGCTCAAAGCCTTATGAAATTTTTTTCATCGATTTTCTTTATATAATTCTAGTTTTATGTTTCGGCTTCGACGTCTCTTTATAGTAGAGATACCAATTACATTGTTTTGGACTTCCTTTTCCACATTGTCGTTTTACCCAAAAAAACAATTATCAATGACTTGAATCATGTTCAGTCACGGTTCATTTGAATATTATTGTATTGTTTTTAATATACAAGCAAGGAAATTCTATTGATCATTGATTATTGATTGTTGCTTGTTTTTTTGACTCTTTTTTTCTCTTCAATAAGTAGTGAATATTAGTTTTTAGAATACTTCCGAGACTAGAAGTAGAACATAAGAGACATTTTGTTTTCAGCAAGAATGTAAAAATATAGCTCTATCATTTTCTCTACAAGCCAAAACTTCGAGTCACAGACATTTTCCATTTCAAAAGATAACTTTGAATCGCGAGTACGTAAACATAAAATCTTTGGCAACAAATCATATTTAGACTCACATTATAGGCCCTTTTGGTTCTTTGTTATTTCGAAATGATAAATATATTCGCAATAATAATTATTACTTTGAAATCCGGTAGTACGGTACTATACGAATAAGGTCCTACGCAAGGAGTAATTCTGACAAAGATAAAAGGCCTAAACGATTCACTCAATCATAGGCCTCCTTTGTACTACTTTTCATACAAACAAACAGAAGATCACAAAGAGAATTCTTGCAACCTTTCTTTTCCTTTCTCTTAGCATACAGCCTAATTATATCATGATGCATGCAGTAACAAATTTCTAAATTCGAATTTACTTAGTGAATTACCCTTGACACCTTAATTCCGAACAACAACAGTGTCAATAACATATTTATTAATTAGCGTGGTAGTACATAATATTATTCAACATTGAGGCTCATAAATTCAGAAGAAGACATAAAGTCAAAATTCTAAAAAATGTACAATTACATTCCAAAACAAATCAAATCTAATCAAATCAGAACTATAGTCCACAAAATGCCAAGCCTAGCCAAATC
>Ga0209092_10001626_pt1 | contig 21547 bp, 45 predicted proteins | sample FraStrMetagenome_FD_187446 | JGI IMG/M metagenome (GOLD analysis project Ga0209092, IMG submission 187446) | Marine eukaryotic phytoplankton communities from Arctic Ocean - Fram Strait ARC3M Metagenome (SPAdes) (version 2) | ecosystem: Environmental > Aquatic > Marine > Oceanic | place: Fram... | reverse complement strand
ACATTAGCTGAAAATGGTATGTTTGATGTTATCGCACAAGGTAATAACTGTTTTTGTGCACAAAAATCAGGGTTAGCACCACAAATGGTTAAAGCATTCAACACTGATACTTTTCCAATGGAGGATGAAGATAGACTAGGTGACATAAATAAATTGGGACAAATTGATTTTCAGCATTTTTATGTTGCAACATTATCATTACCAGAACCTAAAAAACTAGCAGTAGTTAACTGTTACACACAATATGGGACTAAAAGGTTAGATAACCAAACACCAATTGATTATGAAGCCTTAACACTTTGTTTGAGGAAAATTAACTCAATTTTTAAGGGTAAACATGTTGGACTACCTTTCATAGGTGCTGGACTTGCTGGTGGTGATTGGACTAGAATTAAACAAATTATACTTGATGAGTTAGTGGATTGTGAAATAACTATTGTTGAATACGAAAAAAATTAAAAACTATGAAAAATTTATTATTATTTTTATTCCCATTATTTTTATTCTCCCAAGAGGGTGAAACTAAATCAGTATGGATTCATAATGTATTAGGACCACATGTTAAAACATTTGTTCAAGAGGGTTTAAAGAGAGGATTTGATGCTAGACCATTTATACTTCAACTAGATTCAATTAGGTTAAGTAAAACCTTAGCTAAGAATGAAATGGGGTTATACACACCCAGAATTATAAGAGACTCGATAGGTACACCTATTGAGTTAGTAGGTGATGTTGCTATTAGTGTTGACACAAGGATTGATTATTTAATACTAAGACACACTGTTTACCATGAATTAGCACACGCTTGTGGTTACTTTAAACATAGTTGTTATAGGTGTTATGATATAATGTCAGCAGTTCAACCTAAAAACTTTACTTACGCAATTTATTACGAAGAAGAAGTTTGGTCCAAATATTTAGACCAATTATTTACACAAATAAAATTAAATCTAGAGGAATACGAAAAAACTTTAGAAGATTTAAATATACCATAATGATACTACAATTTAGAGATGAATACGCTTGGTTAAGTAATTTTGTATTAGTTGACATTGAACTTAGGGGAATAATATACTCTAGTGTTGAACACGCATACATGTCTGAAAAATGTAAGGATGATAAATGGGTAAACATTTGTTCAGATAGAACAAAAACCCCAGGACAAATAAAAAGAGCCAGTAAAGCGGTTATATTACGTGATGATTGGGATGATGTTAAACTATTGGTAATGGAACATTGTTTAAATAAGAAATTCGAACAAGAACCATTTAAAACTTTATTACTTAAGACAAACGGTCAAACAATAAAGGAAGGTAATAATTGGGGTGATACTTTTTGGGGTATTTGTTTGAAGACTGGTGATGGTGAAAATAATTTAGGTAGGTTGATAATGAAAATAAGAAATAAAATGATGGTTAATGCAAGTTGCATTTAACCACATAAAATAGTATATTTGTATATGAGTATTATAAAATTTAAATTAAAGAAAGAACACGTATTGTTAGTCAAACATTTAGAATGGGAAGAACTAACATCAAATAATGGAATAGTAAGTAAGGGTGATGGTTCTCCACTAGGTGGGTTAGACCATTATGAAGATATGGGTGTTATACTATATGGCATGCCAAAAGATTTCGACCCATTTGATGGTAACCCATTTGACTGGACGGAAGAACAAAAATCAGAAATGGATGTGTTAATTGGTGAATTACCTTTAGCACTTGAGGTAATTTTAAAAACACAAACATTTGAACCAGGTGACTATAAATGTAGATTTCATATAAGGAATTGGAAGAAGGTTAAGGTGAAGTAATTAATGACGATAATTACTGATTTACTTAAAGATTCCTTGGATGGTGATATCGTAGCTAATAATAAAATATACGAAAAATCATATCCTATTGTTTTTAAAGCATGTATGCGATATTCCCCATCGTTTGAGGATGGGCAAGATTGGGTGCAAGAAGTGTTTGTTAAAATTTTTAACGATTTAAAGTCATTTAAGGGTACGACTTATAAGGAATTACGACCATGGGTTAAGAAAATAGCGTCAAATTATTGTATTGATAGATATAGAGGTAAGTCTATAAAGGTTAATAAAAATATTGATGTTGAATTTTGTGGTATTAATGATGATGAAGTTATTAACACCCCTTATAATTTAAGTGACATTATAAGGGGTATAGAGGTTTTACCTAAAAAATATAAAAAAGTATTCAATCTATACATGTTAGATGGTTTAAACCATAAAGAAATTGAAAATAAGTTAAAACTAAAACCTGGTTCTTCAACATCTTTATTATATAAGGCTAAGAGAAGATTAAGGGAAATATTAAAAGATAATATATGAAGTTTAAAGAAATGACTAAGGAGGAAAAAGAAACCTTCACTAAAATTTACAAAGATAAAAACCTTTCTTGGGATGAAAGAATGCAATTACTAATGGAACTAACTGGTAAGAGTGAAAGGACTGTTAGAAAATGGGCTTCAGAAAAACTAAAAATTTCTGAGAAGAGTGAGGTTAAATCTCCATTATTAATTAAGGCTGAAAAGAGAGAGTTTGATAAATCTAAGAAAAGGTTTATCGTCACTTGGGCTCAAAACGACACTCCAATACATAAGAAATTTTTCCTAAATATGCAAGCATTTGCTCACGAGCATAAAGCTGATATTCATGTTATAGCTGGTCGTTATAAAAACCCAACATCAGTATTCACAGATAAAGACCATGAAAATTGGCATCCAGATGTCTTACCTTACTTAGATGCGGCAAGACACGATTTACATAAGTATGTGTCGATAATGTCCGATGTTAAAATTCAACCAACAGCTGTAAACCCAATGACTGGTTTGCAAGGTATGTCTGGTATTAACACTTGTGTATTTGGTCACCCTAAGATGCAAATGGAAATGATACCTGTTTTAGAGGATTCTAAACCAAAGATGATGCTAACCACTGGAGCATGTACGGTAAGCAATTACACGGACTCAAAGGCTGGTAAGAAGGGTGAATTTCATCACCAACTAGGATTTGTTATCATTGAAATAAAAGATGATGAAACATTTTATGTTAGACAAGTTACTGCTGATGATGATGGTAATTTTAGTGATTTATTCTATGATGTAACCTTTGAGGGTGTTAATATGGCTATTAAGTTTGACAACCCTATGGAAAAATCTAATTGGATAACAGAACATTGTGGTGATAAACCATTAAAACCAGTTGGTACAGTTAAGATAACTAAAAAGAAAAAGGTTGAAGCTTGTATCTTAGGTGACTTACATTATGGACATCACGACCAAGAAGTTTTAGATGAGACTCATGAATTTATGGGTAAATTAAAACCTAAGAATGTTATACTTCATGACGTATTTGATGGCTATTCTATTTCACACCATACAATGAAAAACCCTTTCATACAATATGGTAAAGAAATGAATGGAACCAACGACTTAAAGAAAGAGGTTGATGAATTAATGTTTGGTCTTAAGAAATTTAAGAAGTATAAGAATGTTATTATTGTTAGGAGTAACCATGATGATTTCTTAGATAGATGGCTTATTGATGGTGATTGGAAAAAACAACCAACACATAAGAATTCACCACTATACATGGAATATAGTTCCATATTATTGAGACAACATGCGGAAACTCCAGAAAATGTGTTAGGTGTTATCCCAGAATTAATTACTAGAAAATTCCCTAAGTTCAAAACATTAGGTAGAAAAGATTCTTATAGAATATTAGATTGGGAAGTAGGTCAACATGGTGATAAGGGTTCAAACGGTTCAAGGGGTTCCCTAGTTCAATTTAGAAAATTAAACACTAAAATAATTGTGGGTCACTATCACTCACCAGGTCGTAAGGATGGTGCATTAGCGGTTGGTACTACTACAAAGATGAGAGTTGGTTATAACCAAGGGCCTAGTTCATGGTTACAAAGTCATGTAATTATTCATCAGAATGGTAAAGTGCAACACGTTAATTTCATAAGGGATAACGAAGGTAAAGTTGGTTACACAACACTAAATTAATATTATGTTAGTACAAGATGACAACCCACAATTTAATAAGTATACCCACTTAAAGTGGAAAGAGATGGTTCCAGCAATAACGCTGGAGCAATCTTTATACTGTGAAAAACTATTCTTAGAATTTGTCAATGGTAAAATAATTGAACCTAGATTTTTAGAATTGGTTAATAACTATTTGAAAGATAATAATTTAATTAAATAATTATGGATGAAAAAACAACATACACCTTTGGTGGTAATAAGTTAACACTTTGGTATGGTAAGATTTTAAAAAATACTGGTGAAAAATTATTAAAAAGGGCTAATAACTTGATACTTAAGGGTAACAAGACGGTCATAACAAACCCAGCTAGTAAATTGATAAATCCCTTTACATTATTGATAACCTTTGTGGTAGATAAGGGTAAGTATCAACTAATACTTGAAGGTGATTATAAAGACAAGTATAAAAATCAAAAAGAAGATGAACCATTAATTGCTAATGAAGAGTTATTTATGATGATAAGGTCAAGAAAAAAACAATGGTTTTTAAAAGTTTAGATGAGATATAAAAATAGAAAAGATAAATTAATCGATAGAGTAAAGAATGAAATATCCTCTAAAACCCCAAATTATGGGCATATTGGGGAAATCATAGATGACTATGAGCGAACTAACCTTAATATAATTAGAAAATTGAAGGTTAAACGTAGATTTTTAGTTAATAAAGTTAATGGAGCACTAAAACAGACTATAAATGCACATGGCCCAATAACTAAAAACTTAATTGGTAGTGCCAGTAAGCGTATAATGGGAAGTTTAGAGGACTCAGATAGTAAGGAAAAAAGTAAATTTGAACTAATTTCATTTATTTTAGGTGCGATTAGTTGTTTTGTATTATTATTTTCATTATATTTGTGGTATAAATAAAATAAATTATGGTATACGAAGAATTAAGAAGTAAAATTTTAGAAGCTTCAGTTAAATTTGCTGAATCTATGAATTTAGAATACAATGAATTACATCAATCTATGTTGTTAAATGCAATGGACGAGGTAAATCATCAAATTACAAAGGTAACACTTCTAAAGGAATTTGAGAATGGTGAAAAAGAAGCTTTAAGTGATATCTTATTTGAGTTGACTAATATCGAACCTACTGAAGACGTTATCGTAAATACTTATAGAAACCTACCTGAAGACTTAAAAGCTGATGGTGTTAGATGGGGTTTCTGTGATAGTGACGTTAGGGATAATATATATTCTCACTTAAAAGAAAAATTAGAAAAAAATAGTTAAATATTATGAAGAAAACAATATTAAATATATTCGATTTCGATGGTACGTTAGTGGATACTCAAACACCAGAAAATGGTAAAAAGATTTGGGAGGAAAAAACTGGTAATAAATGGCCTCATATTGGTTGGTGGGGAAGAAAGGAATCTCTTGATAACGTTATTTTTGAACAACCAGTTATTGAAAGTACCATTGAACACTACAATAAACTAAGTGGTGATAAGAATGGTCTTACTATAATGTTAACTGGTAGAAGAACAAAATTATCTAAGGAGGTTGAAGTAATTTTAAAATCTAATAACCTTTGTTTTGAAGAATATAGGTATAACTATGGTGGTGATACACTTTCAAACAAAATTAAACAGATAACTGAAATACTAACTGATAAACCAGGAATAAAAGAGATTAATATGTTTGAAGACCGATATGAACATATTATTAAGTTTAAAGAATTCTTTAAGGGTCTAATTGATAAGGGTGATTTAACTAAAGTAACTATATTTCATATTACTGATGATAAGTCGATAAAAGAAATTAAGGTATGATGTATTCTAAAGTAGTTGGTGATGAAGTTTATGTATATAGAAATGGGGAACTTGTATATAAAAAATGGTTAAAGCAAGATAATTCTGTTGTATTCAATAACCCACCAAACTGGAAACATGATAAAAAACAAATAATACTTGTATATTAAAAAAATAAGTTATATATTTGTAATCAATAAAAAAATAATCAATAAAAAAATTAAATTATGAAAAAAATGTTATTTATGTTATTAACTATGATGTTAATATTAAGTTGTAATGAAGATGAAACATGTATGAAGGAAATGTCTGTTTATGATACTAGTGTGTCAACTTCAGCTAAAGTCTCTAATGAAAATATTAATCAAAGAATGAGTCAAACTGTAATTACATCACCTATGAGTGCCGATGTAATTGTAACAGATGGTGATGCTATAGCTACTGGTGGACTTAACACAAATGGTTATGATTTAACTGTTGAAAATGGAGACTTAATTGTTAATGGTTCTTTTAATGGGGATTCTAACACCGTTATAAATGTTAGTGGGACATTTGATATGAATGGGTCTTTAAATATGAATGGTATGGAGATTTTTTGTGATACTGCAATCGTATTCGGCTCATTAAATGGTCCAGGATTTATATACTACTGTAGTGATAAAGATTTTACTGGTACTAAAAATAATAACAATCCTGGTAATCAAAACATATTCCAAGAAAGTACACATTGTCAAGTGTTATCTACTGGTCAACCATCATTAAACTATATAGGTACTGAAATGGTTGATTGTAGTATGAAAAATGGTGTTAGATTAGGTAATAAAAAATATTTTGATATTAATTAAATGTTAACAATTGATTTAGAAAAAATTGGTACTAAAGTTACTTATTTAAAAAAGAATTTCTTTAGTGTGTATACTGGTCGTACCATTTATTATAATAAACCACTCGGTATTGCTCCGAGTGGTTATCAATGGTTTACAGAAATAGTAATGTTTGGTAAGACAATTAGAATAGTTAAACGAACAATACATTTTTAAATATCTTTTAAAATAACACACTTATCCCCTTGTTTAATATAAATAAAATTAGTATATTTGTCATATGATAGAAAAGATAAATTTAGGGGATGTGATAGAAGGTACTCTTAGTGTGAATAAGAGTGGTTCCGCATACCTTGTTAGCGACAAAATAAAGAAAGATATTTATGTCCACAAGAAAAACACATCAAAAGGTCTACACTTAGATACAGTTAAAATTGAAATATTTAAAGGTAGAGATAGAAGATTAGAAGGTAAAGTTATTGAAGTTGTTAAAAGGTTTAAAACCACTTTCGTAGGTACAATTGAGATTAGTAAAAATTTCGCATTCGTTGTTCCAGATTCACCAAAAATGGTTGTTGATATATTCATACCAATCGAACAAATAAGTGACGCTAAGGACGGACAAAAGGTCGTAGTAGAGTTAACTAAGTGGGGTGGTAAAAGAAACAACCCTAATGGTAAAGTTATCCAAGTATTAGGTAATGCTGGTGAGAATGATACTGAGATTCATTCAATACTTCACGAGTATGGTCTTCCATATAAGTTTGATGAAGATGTTGAAGTAGAAGCCAATATGATTCCATTGGAAATAACTGAGGAAGAAATTAGTAAGAGAAGAGATATGCGAGATATCTTAACATTCACAATTGACCCAGACACAGCAAAAGATTTCGATGATGCATTATCTGTTGAATATGTAGGTGAAAATATACAAGTTGGTATTCATATTGCTGATGTTAGTCATTATGTTAGACCAGGGACTGAGTTAGATAAAGAAGCTTATGAACGTGGTACTTCAGTTTACTTAGTTGATAGAGTGGTACCTATGTTACCAGAAAACTTAAGTAATGGCTTATGTAGTCTTAGACCTCTTGAAGAGAAATTATGCTTTTCAGCAATATTTACTCTTGATACTAATGGTAATATAATCGATGAATGGTTTGGTAGAACTGTGATTAATTCTGACCATAGATTTACATATGGAGAAGCACAAGTTATAATTGAAAATGATAGTGATACTATAGATATTACAAATTTTGATATGGGTGATTTAGCTAAATCAAAAATGAGGGAAGCTAAATTCTTATGGGAAGTTATTCGTGCTATAAAAACACTTGATAAGATTGGTAAAAAAATGAGAGCTGTTCGTCATAAGGAAGGTTCAATATCATTTGATAAGAGGGAAATTAAATTCATACTTGATGAGGATAATAAACCAGTTGATGTTAGTTTCAAAACACTTAAGGATTCAAATAAACTTATTGAAGAGTTTATGCTTTTAGCTAACAAGAGAGTTGCTAAATTTTTAAATGAAAAAAAGATTACAAGTGTAAATAGAAGTCATGGACAACCAGACATTGTTAAATTACAAAATTTAAAAAACTATATAGGTACTCTAGGTTATTCACTTAATATAGGTGAAAACGACAATATTAGAGAATCAATTAATAAATTATTACTAGAAGTTAAGGGTACTTCAGAAGAAAATATAGTTAATAACCTGGTAATCAGGTCTATGCAAAAGGCTGAATATTCTACTAAAAACATAGGTCACTATGGATTAGGGTTTATGGATTATTCACACTTTACTTCACCAATTAGGAGATATCCAGATGTGATGATACATAGAATATTAAATAGGGTTTTACAAGGGTACTCACCTTATAAGGAAGAGAAAGTAAGTACTAAGTGTAAGCATCTATCTAATAAGGAGGTTACAGCACAAAAGGCTTCTAGAGATTCTATAAAGTATAAGCAATGTGAATACATGGAAGGTAATGTTGGTAGAGTTTATGATGGTGTGGTTGTTTCGGTTCAGAATTATGGTTTATTCATTGAAATAAGTGAAACTAATTGTGAAGGTTTTGTTAGTTTAGGTGAAATATCTGGTGATTCTTACCAGGCAGATGTTGATAATTTCTGTGTTGTGGGTTACAATACAGGTGAAAAAATAAGGTTAGGTGATGAGGTTACTGTTGTAATTAAGTCGGTTGATGTTGAAAAAAAGACTATTGATTTGAGTCTGTTAAAATTGTAACTTATGATTGATGTATATATTAAATATTTTGATACTTTAAATGAATTAAACGCTTATTTAAAGGAAGATAAAACTGATTTATTCGAGCAATTAGTGTATACAATTAGAATATCTAAGGTGTTTGATTTAGATGAAGTTACAGTTGCTAAATTTATAATGAGGGATACTGACACGTCATATAATGTGATGATAAGTAGAGATGATTGGGATAGTTGTTTAAATACCGCCTTGAAACATTATATTAGTATTGAGGAATATGAACAATGTCAAGAAATTAAAAAATTAATAAAAGAAATATCAAATTAATTTGGTTTAAAGGATAAAATGTTGTAACTTTGTCAAAAGAAATAATAATAGATATGAAAACATTAGCTAATAATAAGAAAGCATACTTTTCTTACTTTATAAAAGATGAATATATTGCTGGTATTAAATTACTTGGTAGTGAAGTTAAACCTATCAAGAATGGTGATGTATCGATTAAGGAATCGTATTGTTATATTAAGGATGGTGAAGTATTCATAAAGGGTATGTTCATCAGTCATAGTAAAACAACATCAGTTAAATTAAATCATGAGACCACCAGGGTTAGAAAGTTACTCTTAAATAAGAGTGAAATTAACAAGATATCTGATAAGTTGGAGCAGAAAGGTTTAACATTAGTTCCATTATTAGTTGGACTTAGTAAGGAAGGGTATATTAAGGTTAAGTTAGGGGTATGTAAGGGTAAAAAGTTATATGATAAAAAGAATGTCTTAAAAGAAAAAGAATCTAATTTAGAAATTAAACGTCAAAGTAAAAATTATTAATATTAAATAATAAATCAAATATGAGAAAAACTAAAATTACTGAAAGTATTACTGTTAGACAAAGTGAATCGTTTAAAAAATATCTTACGGATATTTCAAATATTAAGATGTTTGAAACACCACAAGATGAAGCTGATTGTGCTGAACTAGTTAGGTCTGGAGATAAGAAAGCTTTTGATGAGTTAGTTAGAAGAAATTTAAGGTTCGTAGTTAGTATCGCTAAACAATATAGTGGTAATAAACTACCACTTGAAGACTTGGTTAATGAAGGTAACTTAGGTCTAATAGAGGCCGCTAAGAGGTTTGACCCAACTAAGGGTAACAAGTTTATATCTCATGCTGTTTGGTGGATTAGAAAGGAGATTATGGACTATATCTCAACTAATAAGAGACAAGTTAGGGTCCCTAATAATAAGTTAAGTGCTATTAGTAGATTAAAGGGTAAGATTAACACAATTGAACAAGAATTGGGTAGGTCAGCATACTCTAATGATATCATGGGTCAAGTTGATGGGTTAAAGATAGGTGAGGTTAATTCCTTATTAGAATTAAGTAATAGTACAATTAGTTCTATGGATAAACCTATTAATGAAAATGGTAGTACTATTCATGATATAACCCCATCAAATGATTACACAGTTGATGATTTTGATATAGTTAAGAGTGAGCAAAATGACAACCTTAACAAATTATTAAATAGTGTTGATGAAAAGAGTGTTAAGATACTTAAAATGTATTTTGGTGTTGATTGTGATTATGCTATGAATTTAAATGATATTGGTAAAAAAATGGGTATCAGTCGTGAAAGAGTTAGACAAATTAAGGAGTCAGCACTTATCAAATTAAGTAAGTCTGGACATAATATGGGTATTGAAGAGTTTAACTTTTAAAATATAAGTAGGTCATGTACACATCCGTGTACATGGTATGTTTTTTTATGGGTTATCACATATTTATTAATAAAGAATGTTAATTATGAGTAAGGATATTATTAAAAAATTAGTTAGAAGCTCACTACTTAAAGAAGAAGAGAAAACTAGAACTTCAGTTGAAGATAAAGAAAAGGATTCATCTAAGGATGGTAGAGAAGAAAACAAGAATAGTTTACGTGACTATTCTGATGTTAAGAATTCTCTAGATAAAGATAAGAACCCAACAGCACCATCACATGTTGGTATAATGAAATCTATGGGGATTGAGAATGATGAAGGTGGTATTGCCAGGTCCTTATTTGGTAAAAAACTTCGTCAAGAGAAAAATTCAGAAGGTGGTGTTTACCAATTCGATGATGATGATTTAGCTAAGATTAGGGCTATTATTACAGGAGTTTAAAAAATAAAATTATAAAGAGTGTCAAAATTGGCACTCTTTTTTTTGCGTATTATTAAAAAAAGTCTTATATTTGTGTAAACTAAAAATATACTTTATGATAAATTTAAATGACAGAATAAGAATTGAAACTAAAGACAAAAAACCATTCACATTTATTAGTTACACTTCGTACTCAACTGGAAATTGTGGTGGACATATAGTTGAAGGTATTGTCACTTCTATAACTAATTCATTCCAAACCAGAAAAATTGCGATAGAGACCAAGGATGATGGTACAATTTACTTCTTCGAGAATAGGGTTTTAGAGAACTATAACTTAACTATCCTAGAATCATTGGATAATGTTAAGTTAAGTGATAAAGAAAAGCTTAAAATCGCTTTAAACACGTTAAAACTTATTTCGAATGATGATATTATAGGGGTTGACGGTAGTAATTTCTCTATATCAGAAACATTAAATGAAATTAATTAAAGAAAAATTAGGTTTGTAAGTTAATTTTATGTATCTTTGTAAGGTAGAACAATTAAAAATAAAATATTATGAATAGCAACGTATCAATTTTCAACTCAGAACAATTATCAATGATGTCTTTCCTTGAATTATTAAACCTTAAAGATAAGTTTCAAACTCTTAAAAAAAATTGTTCGTTAGCAGTTAAACAATGTGTGATATTAAATTTAACTGGTGATGCTGAATTTTATAGAAATGATGTTATAGTTTGTAAAACTAATTTAACATTAATTGAAGATGCATTCAGACAACTTAACAAGAATGTTATGAGTAATAAAGGTTTCAGTATTAACTAAAATTATATTTTATGACTAAGATTAAATTAAATAATAGGCAGTTAAATAATAACTTAACATCTATATTAACAATAGGTAGTGACTTTCGTAAGTCTGATATTGGTGGTAATTCAATCAGTGTTAAGTTAGGTAAGAATACATATCAATCATTCACATACTATGATAATGAGGACCTTAGAGATTCTGATTTTGATAAGGTTATGGAATTAATAAAAAATAAATAGTAAATTATGAAAACATTATATTTAACATCATTAACATATGGTGATGCAGTTGAGGTTATGGACCATATCAATCTTGATGATGGTGATGATTATTCATACATAGCACCAGGTTGTTTGGTCATGAAAATAACTGATGAAAAATTAAATGAGGTTGAAAGCTTATTAAAAAGTAAAACTAAAATTTATAATATTAGTGAAACCCTTTCCTCAATTGATAAGTTTATGTGATTATGGATGAATGGTTATATAATAAAAAGGTTCGTGAATTATCCCAAGAAATAGAAAACTATAAAATTCATGCAAATAGAGAAGTTGAAAATAATAAAGTTTGTCACCCAAGTAAAGTTAGGGATAATTCACAACGATACTTAGAGTTATGTAAACAAAGATATAAAGATTTTACTGGTGAAGATTATGAATGATTTTTATTGTTTATACCCGAAGGGGTATGATAAGTCATTCATTAACTAAAACTATACCCGATAAGGTATGATATATCATTCACAAATTACACATAACGGTTAGTATATGAAGAGTTGCGTGTAGAAAGCACAAAGATTGAATAATAAATAAAACTTAATAAAATGGCATTTACAAATGAGATACTAAAACCAAGCAATGATTTATATACATTGTTAGCACCTGTTGTTTTCGATAATGTACGCTCTTCGGTTGAGCGAACAAGTAATAGAAAGCGACAATGCTATGGTACAGGTAAAAAGATTGCAAAAGGTGACAAGTACATTAACCACCAATTTAGATACGATGGTAGAATAGTAACAGTAAGTTTCTGCAAGGACTATTTCAATGGGTGCTAACGGTTTGGCTATGTGCTGAACGTAGTGTAACGGAGTTTTGCATATAGGTAGTGTTATATGCTTTTAATTATAAAATAAGAAACAATGAAAAGATACACAGTAATAGATAACAAAACAGGAAACAAATACAATTACAGTTATTTAGTATGGAATTTTGCTTGGACCATTGTATTTGCAATAGGAATAATTACAGGTTATTGCATATAACGTGTTGAGGAACGAAATGAATTTTATATGGTGTTATAAAACGTTTAGTATAAGGTGCGTGGCGACCTAAAACAGCACATAACTTTGAATAATTAATAAACTTTTAAATTATGAAAAGAGTAGAGGGGTATTATTGGTGTAAAACAGGTGGAAATTGGTATATATTTACTTGGTGTGATAATTGGTATGATGGTATGGAAAATATGTATGACGAAACTGAATTAGAGGAAATTGATGAACGTAGAATTATAAGGGAATAATTTTATCACATATAACGGACGAGGCTAAGGTTAGTAGTCTTGATTATTTGGAAATTAATTGATTTTATTTTGTGTTAGCAAATCGTAAAAAATTATGAAAAAGATAACAGATAATAAAAATTGGAATGTGTATTCAGAGCCATGCGGAATGACAAGTATGCAATTTTATGTAATGAATAAAGACATGGAAGAAGATATGTGCTTTGTGAATGATAAAACAAGAGCAATGGCGGTATGCGATGCACTTAATAAAGCAAATGTTAAATAATTTTTAATGGTTGCTAACGGTTTGGCTATGCTCTCGTGCCGTAAATCTAGAACAAAAGAATAATAATAGATACAGATGAAAAAAGAATGGGATTACGATGGAACTAAAGAGAAAAAGGCATGGAGTATAGGTGTTGTTAGCTGTATGTCTAAATTTAGAAGATACCTAACAGGTGCGATGATTGGAATGTGTTTTGAGTGTGTGTATAGGGTAGAAAGCGAAGTTTGGTACTTACCTCTAAGTATAGGGATATTAATGAGTATAGCGATGATTGTTGATGTAATAACAGATTACCGCTAACGTTTTGTATATGAGACGTTGCAGACCAAAACTAAATAGATAAAATACAATATGAAAAACTTAATAAAACTACCTCAGCTATTCATTTTATGCCTTGTTATCTGCTTTTTATCGAGCTGTGATGGAGGTACAAAAAGACAAGGAACTAAAAGCGATTTTGCAACTATTGTAATAGAAGATTGTGAGTATATGTATCATCAAAGCGTTTCTTATAGGGGATTAGTACATAAAGGCAATTGCAAAAACCCAATACACAATTGCAGATAACTGAATAGTATAAACGTAGTTGCGGCTACATAAAAACAAACAAGATGGATAGAAAAGATTTAGTAAAAAAGATACTTGAATTAAGTTTAGAAGTTAAAGATGTAGAAGGTGTACAAGCTATGATGTGCATTACGGATATGGAGAACGCTGTTAAGGATTACGAAAAGCAATTAAGTTTATACTGTGTTAGCCAACAACGTGAACTGTTATTGGCTTTTCTTGAGTACGTGCAAGAAACTAATAGTGATAACGATACAATTGTTGATAATGAAGAATTTATAAAAGGGTTTCAAAGCCAATTATAGTGGCTAACGAAAACGTATAAAACCAGTAGCGATATGAAAAAACAAATTAATGATTTACTGCTAAAGATGCAGAACGGAGAAAATTGTATAGGTGAAACAGCTAATAAGCTATTGGATTTATACAGTGTTAGCATTACGTTGCCGAATAAAGATGCAACAATTTGCGAGGGGTATAACAAAGCTAAAATGCAAGACTACCAAAATAGAAATGTTTTAAGACACAAAGACCAAGACGATTATTATAGTGGTTGGATGGATTGCTATGATTGGATAAGTAAAGGCAATTAATGCTAACGATTTGGCTATGTGTAGTGCCATACAAAAGATACACTAACTTTTAAATTAAAAACAGAATGAGTAAGCAAACAAAAAATACAGAATTAAGCGAGAATAAGGCATTAAATATAGCCTTTGTTATGTGTAGTTTTATACCTTATTTTGGTGTAATAAGTGCTTGGTATAAAGTATTTTGGTTAATAAAACAACCTTGGTTTTTAATTTACCATATGATTGGTTGTGCTATTTGGGTAGGTTACTTTCTTAAATGGTTTAAACTTGCTTAAATTACACATAACGGAATACGGCTATGAGGTGTTGCCGATAAGAAACACACTTTGAATTAAGTAACGGACTTAGCAATAACTTATAGCCGTTGTTATATACTATAAAAACTATGATACAATTAATAATCATTTGGACATTACTAATACTAGCAATAGCCTTGCCTTGGATTATTGCAGAAATAAACTTTAGAAAACAAGTTAAAGAATTAGACGAGGAATTTTATAGAGAAGCAAGGCGAATAGATGAACTTGAAGAAAGACTATTAGGTAAATAGTTTTTATTGTTTATAACGGTTTGTATATGATTTTGTAGGCATAGACAAGCAAGAAACTTTGATTAAGCACCTACTTTAATAAGAATAAATAAAGATTGAATAATTAACCTAACAGCCTATAAATTATATACGTTGTTATAAAACGTTTTTTAAAATGGAAGACTTACTAAAAAAATACTTACAAAAGGAAAATAACTGGGACTATATTTATATTACTTATTGGAATGTAGATGGTGCTAATTGTGAAGTGACTTACTATACTGACGAAAGTAAACACTATAAAGAACATAGTAATATAAATATTTGGGATATGATGATATTCTTAAATGTTTTATAATGTGAATGTAAATTTTGAAGCGATATGAAAGAGAAAATAGATAATATATTTGAAGCCTACGAAAAAGACTGCATAAGCTACTCAGAAATGAAGGAACAGCTTTTGAATTTACATATTGTTAGCTTTTCGTTACCTAATGAAAGGCAGATATGTAAACAAGCTAGGATAATAAAGAAAGAACTTACAGAGGATAATCAGACATTTTGTGAAGCTAGTTACCTTATGGGTGCTTGTGATGTTGTTAGAGGTGACACATTTACAAATGAAAGCTAACGGTTTGAATATGAAACGTGTTATAACACAAAAGTTAATTGAAATCTTATACTTCTGAAAATAATTGAAGTTTTATTAGGATTACTTAATAAAATGTTTTATATTTGTTGTTATAAATATGTAAAATTATGAGGACAATAAAAGTAATAATAGATGGATTTCCACCAAAAACTGAAACCATAGAAGTACCTAATAACATTAATGATTTAGAAATCACAAAAATAGTGAATAGTAAATTTGGTGATGAGTGGTTTGAATGGGAATAATTTTATTATTTATAACGTATTACGGCTATGTGTAGTGCGATTAAATAAATAATAACTTTAAAAAATAATAAAAATGGATTGGGTAAGAATACAAAAAGAAATGGAAGAAAATAAAGCATTACATATAGGTGGTGTTAGCAATCGTTATAAGGTAGAATGGGCACACCAGTTATGTCATCCTGAAACTTGTAGTCATAGAGGTGATTACAGGGTTTATGATAATGAATCAAAATGTTATGTTGCATATAATGATGATGAAGATTATTTAAAAAAGTTATATGATTGTTAACATAAGAATAAACACCATAACAAGTTTGTTACCAGATAAAGGTTTGTCTTTTAAGACCTTATGGTTAATTTAATATTTTAAACAAAAATATATTAGTAACAAATTTGGTACTTATAATAATTTGTTATATCTTTGTAAAACAACTTTAAATATATAATATATGAATTTAGGATATGCTTGCATAAATATGACACTTAGTAACAGAAAGGGTGATGAAAAAGTTACAACTAATCGCTCAATGATTAAGAGAACCTTCTTAGCTAAAGGTACCGATTATGCTAGTGAGTTAGCTTTGCTTAACTGTAGAGACTTAATGAGAATACTTAGGTGGAATAAGCTAAATAATATAAAAGTATTCAGATTATCATCTGACTTATTCCCATGGGCATCCGAATACAATATTGAAGACTTAAAAGACTTCAACCAAATATCTAGACAACTTAAGAGATGTGGTGATTATGCTAAGGATAAAGGAATTAGAATAACATCACACCCAGGACCATTCAATGTACTAGTGTCACCTAGAGAAAATGTTGTTAACAATACAATAAAAGACTTAGAAATTCATGGTAAAATATTTGACTTATTAGGTTTATCTAGAACACCATATAATAAGTTAAATATCCATTGTAATGGTGTTTACGGAGATAAACTAGCAGCTATGGATAGATTCTGTGAAAACTTTGAAAGACTATCTGATGCTGTTAAGAGTAGGTTGACAGTAGAGAATGATGATAAAGGTAGTATGTATAACGTTAAAGACTTAATGTATATACATGAAAGAATAGGTATACCAATCGTATTCGATTACCACCACCATAAGTTTAATACTGGTGATTTGAGTGAAGAAGATGCACTTAATTTAGCCTTAAGCACTTGGAAAGATGATATTAGACCAATTGTACATTACTCAGAATCTAAACGACTACATGAGAATGATGATAAGATAAAACCTCAAGCACACTCAGACTATATCAACGAATTACCTAACTTATATGGTAATGATGTAGATGTAATGGTGGAAGCAAAAGCTAAAGAATTGTCAATATTAAAATTTATATAATGAAAATAACTTACTTAGACCCAATGCACCAATTTTTTGTATAGATGATTTATAATAAAATAAATTTGCATAATTAAAATATTAATTGTATATTTGTATAAACATTTACTGGGTGGTGTGACATCCAATTTAATTGTTCCGAGATAACCCATTAGGTTTATCATTGAAGACAAGAATCATTCAAAATAATGTGAAAGGTAATCACAACGCTAGTTGTCTTTCGAATTGCTATCTATGTTGTGACTAATCACATTTTGAAAGGTAATCACAACTAGGACACGTTAAATCGGTGTGAGTAAAGAGTTGTGACTAATCACATTTTGAAAGGTAATCACAACAGTCGGTAGTCAAGTTTCAGTAAGAAAAATGTTGTGACTAATCACATTTTGAAAGGTAATCACAACATAATCAATATGAGGGTTTAACATCTTATGGTTGTGACTAATCATAACTTTAGGTAATTATAAAATTAAGGATTAAATATGAAAATAAATAAAGCTTATAAATTTAGAATTTATCCAACAAAATCTCAGATTAGGTATATTGAAGGATGTTTTAACGCATGTCGTTATGTGTATAATGTTTCATTAAATTGTGAAGAGCAATTATATAGTATGGGTGCAAATAGTAATCTAACAAAGTTTGGTTTAAGTTATCACCTTAAATACTATAAGATTTCTGAACCTTGGTTAAATGAATATGATTCTGTGGCTTTAATATATGAAATGGAAAATTTAAATTCGGCTTATAGTAAGTTTTTTAAGGGTGGTGGATTCCCAAAATATAAAAGTAAGTTTGATACAAAACAAAGCTTTAAGACTAGACAACATATTAAGTTATTAGATAACCATATAAAGATACCTAAAGTAAAAACCCCAATTTTTTGTAAAATACATAGAGAAGTTGAGGGAGTGGTTAAACAAATGACAATATCTAGAGATAATAAAAAGTATTTTGTATCTATAATGTGTGAAATTAATAAAGAAATCAAACCTATCAAAAATGTAAAAAAAGAGGTTGGTATTGATTTAGGTGTTAAGACATTCATAACAAAAAATAATGGTACTAAAATAGATTTACCTAAAAAGTTAGAAGAAGAATTAATAGAATTAGAATCTTACAAAAAAAGATTACAACAAATATTCAGTAAAAAGAAAAAAGTTTCTAAAAATCGCAATAAAATTAAAAATAAAATAAATGATGTAAGTAAAAAAATACAATATAAACGTGAATTATTCTTACATGAAACGTCAACTGAGTTAGTTAAGAAGTATGATAGAATTTATATGGAGGATTTAAATGTTAAATCTATGACAAAATCAGTTAAGGGTACAATAGAATCACCTGGAGTTGGGGTTAAACAAAAATCTAATCTAAATAGACAAATTTTATCAAATTCATTCCATAAATTTAAAACTATGATGGAATATAAATCTAAATTCAATGGTAAAGAGTTAGTTAAAATAGGTAAATTTTTCCCATCATCTAAGACATGTAACTCTTGTGGTTATAAGAATGAAAGTTTAATGTTAGAAGAAAGAAATTGGGTTTGCCCTAAGTGTAATACTAAGCATGATAGAGATATTAATGCAGCTAAAAACATTTTAAAGGAAGGTAGAAAAATATTAATTGATAAAAAATAAAACATTACTGGGTGGTGTGACATCCAATTTAATTGTTCCGAGATAAACCGTTAGGTTTATCATTGAAGACAAGAATCATTCAAAATAATGTGTGAAGGTAATCACAACTCTCAAGTCTATCTTGTATCCAAATAAACAGTTGTGACTAATCACATTTTGAAAGGTAATCACAACTCTAAGTCAAAAATTGAAAGTTGATTTTTTGTTGTGACTAATCACATTTTGAAAGGTAATCACAACGGGTGCAAATCGCTCAAGGTTATACTGGACGTTGTGACTAATCACATTTTGAAAGGTAATCACAACACATTGGATGTAATTAAATAGGATTTCTTTGTTATGACTAATCACATTTTGAAAGGTAATCACAACACTTATGTTATTATATATTTTATTATTACTGTTATGACTAATCACATTTTGAAAGGTAATCACAACAAGGTTGATTACATCTAAACAGATAAAGTAATTAATATTTGTAAAATTAAAAATTTAATAGTATATTTGTATTATGAAATTAACACCAGAAATAAAAAAACGAATAGATAATTACTTTAGTAACATATCAGAAGAAGAATATGAGGAAATCGTTACTAATTATTTTATAAAGTATGATAATGGTGATAAATCTTCTAATAAAGAAGAAAATGTGTTATTAGTTAAGTTAGAACAATATCAAGGTTGTATGTTATCAATATTAGACACATTAAAATTACACGATAATTCATGTTTAGAAGATAAATATGAAACATTATCTGAAATTATGTTTAGAAAAATGAGAGCATATGATATTGATTTGAAAAAAGATTTAAATTTACAACACTTAAAACCCGTGATAAAGAAATTAAAAAAATAAATTGTGAATATGAAGATGTAGGCTTGGAAGTAGCCATCATTTAAAGAGTAGGGAAGTAATTATTTTGTAGTATACGACAAAATGTTAGGGAAAGTTAAAATGTTTGAATAGGGAAAGCTAGATATAGTTAGGGTACCTTTAGTTTTATCCTTTTGGTGTGATAACACATTCATAAATACAATTTTAGTGTACCAACTATGTTACCTTAGTTGGAGCAAGCAAAACAGAAATGGGACGATGAACAAGATATCACCACGTTAAAAATTATCCGTAGCAGTTTGTGCTATAGTACACTTAATATTTTTGGTAACATAATGATGATTATGAAACTCATGCAATTGTTTCTGATAATGGATTTTAGTTAAAAAAGGTGAAACCAAATCCTCCATTATTATTGCAATAATCATCAATAAATTCATTTATGGTAGTATCAACCCTAGCGGGTTCTGGTAGATAGGTGTAAATACCCCAGCTACCATGAATGTTTTTTATAAATTTTATGTATTTAATTTTGTTATTACATAAAAAATATGTATCTTAGTAAAAAATTAAAACAATATGGTTAAATTGATTTCAAAAGATAAAGCAAATAAAGTATATGATTTATTAGTATCAATTGGTGGTGCAAGTGAAGATGAAAGAGGTAGTTTCGTATACCACCACTGTGAATGTAAGTATGGTTGTACTGAATGGCGTTTCATGGGTAAATTAGGGTTTGGTGGAAAGTATAGAAGTACTTGGAATGGAGTTACTTATTACCCAGAAGATGAAACTAAAGATATGATAACCTTAAAGAAAATTTTAAACGAAAAATTAAAAAATATTAATTAATTATGTTGAAGAAAGTAGGGGAATACTGTAATAAAGAAATTAGAAAATACTTAAGTGAAAATAGACATCTTAGTGATGATATCGTTGCGGAACACTTTAACGTTTCTACTAGGGTTATCAGTGCAAATAAGGCACATATAACGATGGGTACTGACACAGATAACCCACAAGCTAGAGCAAAGGCTAAACGTTCAATAAAACACTTTAAAAGACAATTAACTTTAATTAAAACCAATACGTATCAATTGATAGTTGATGAAGATGGTCAATACTTAAGGTGTGATTTAAAAACTAAGAAAATTTCAAGGTTGACTGATGAACAAGCTAAGAGTGTTATGTTATCTAGGTTAAATGAAACTTATAACTTTTAAATATGAGAAGTGAAAAGGAAATTAAAGTAAAACAATTAGAAATGTTGTCTCATTTAGAATTGTTAATGGATAAAGTTAGGAACCCTCAAAATCATGATGATGTTGATATTAATAACTTACAAGAACATATTGATGCTGAGAATGAACAACACAGTCTTAATGCATTAATAAAATGGGTATTAAATGAATAAAATTTGTTTATATTAAATATTTATCGTATCTTTGAGAAAACAAATAAATTATGGGAATTAAATTACAAGTAATAATTT
>Ga0209092_10001625_pt1 | contig 21549 bp, 15 predicted proteins | sample FraStrMetagenome_FD_187446 | JGI IMG/M metagenome (GOLD analysis project Ga0209092, IMG submission 187446) | Marine eukaryotic phytoplankton communities from Arctic Ocean - Fram Strait ARC3M Metagenome (SPAdes) (version 2) | ecosystem: Environmental > Aquatic > Marine > Oceanic | place: Fram... | reverse complement strand
TATAAATATTGTTATCTAGATTAGAAAATACATTACTAGATTGAAATGCAAATCCATCAATGCTGTAAGTTAGTGCCCCAGTCCCTCCCATTGCATCAATGGTGACAGAATTGCCAACCAAATTTGTAGAAGCAGTTATCTCATCTGGGTTATTAATAATTACTGAATTAGTTACAATCACATTCCCCAAGGCATCTTTTACTTCAACAAAATATGTATTGGCAGAAAGACCTGAAAAAGTGTTGTTCGTTTGATAAGTGCCTCCATTTAAACTAAATTCGAGAGGTAGATTTGCCCCTGTGGCGTTAACGGTAATCATTCCATCTGTTCCATTAAAACATAAAACTTGTGAATTAACAACAGTAATTGCTGAGATGGTTTCCACGCCAATTTCTATCATAAATGGTTCATTTTGAATCCATCCTCCATTAGGAGTAACTATATCAAAATTAAACTGATCAGTAGCTGCTGCTCCATTAGTATTAGTATAAACCAAAATATTATTATCTATATCTTCCTGAGTAAACGTTGCCCCAATCCCTATCATCGCTCCATTTAGGGCCAAATTTCCTTCAGTAGGCAAACTTAGAAGAATAAAGGTAATTTCTGAAGAAGTATTTGTTGGAGATATTGCTATCAAGTTACTGTTTGGTACTGCTGCAAAACCATTTGGAGCTACTGTCAATACATTATTAATCAAACTTGGTGCACTACCTGCAACTGAGCTAAAGCAAAGCTCTATACTCCAATTTTCTAATGCACCTCCATCTTCGGCAAAAGCATCTGACATCTCCAATTCCCATAACCCAGTAGAAGATTGTCCATTAATTTCTGATAAAGCATCAATTGGTTGATAAGTTCCAGAGATAGAATATCCTGGACCTCCGGTATCACATCCATTCTCCAAACTTGCTGAATTATTTGCAGCTCCATCATCAAAAGTTAATTGCAGATTATCTCCATTACAACCAAAGTTAGAAGCAGGGTTTCCGGGACGGTCAAAAAGATCAAGATTAGATCCACCTGGTGACTTTAAAATTGCATTCAAATCCCCGACCCAAGTGTGTGAAACTTCTAAAGAAGCAGTCAAACTTGTAATTGTAAAATCATCAGCAACTGAAAGAAAAGAGTTAATCGTAGTTTCATCATCTGGAGATATAGATATAGGTGTATCTGTGCTTGTATAATTTGTGCAACCTGTTCCTACAGTTTGGAAAGAAAACCAATTTGAAGAAATTCCTTCTCCACAGGTATTTATCCCTTTCACTCGCCAATAATAGACAGTCAACGGCTGAAGATTTATGGGGGTGTACATATTCACATCTACTGATGAAGTTTCAATTATATCACTTCCAAATCCTGGTGTTGTAGAAATTTCAACAACATAACTGGAAGCACTAGCCATTATTTCCCATTGTAAAAGTGTATTCAACAACTGATCATTTGAACCGTTTACTGGTGAGTTCAATACGGCAACGGATGGAGAAGTATTATTTACAATTAAGGTAACCATTTGCTCAACAGTTACTGAACTTGACACCCCCGTAATTGTAATATTATATTCACCATCAGCAACCCCATTCAAGTTTCCAATTGTCAATGTTGTTGAAGCAGTAGGTACAAAATTATTTTGAGAAAAAACCTCAGTTGCCCCTGCTGGAAAACCCGTGGTAGACAATATAACAGTTTCATTAAATCCAGTCAACGAAGTCAAATCAAAATCATAATCTACCGACCCCACAGTTCCGCACACGTCATATAGTTCTGGAGTTACATTCATCACAAACGTGGGTGTTGCTGACCCCTCAATAATAAAATTCTCATCCGAAATATCAAAGAAAATATTATCAGAACAAACCACCATTACTCTTGCAGTTGCCGTCGCCTCATTTGGAACAACTACATCAAAAGATCCATTATTTGGAACTCCTGCTGCCAAAGTAACTGGATAAGTAAATCCACCATCTGTCGATAAAAGAATATCAACATTAATACAACTAACTGGAGCTACATCAGTTGCTGCCACATCCCAAGTTACGGTCTCCGTTGTTCCTATCAACCAAGTCAAAGCTGAATTTGGATTTTGAACTAAAAATGGTCCAGCAGCCTCATTAAATATCAAATTAACATCATCCTCAGTTGTACATCCTCCTCCCATATGATTGTCTCTAACAGTAACTCTAAAATTCATTTCTCGAGAAACACTCGGTAACTCTTCCCAATCATCATCAATTCCATTCACAATATCATTTAATTTTGGAAAATATCGAATTGAATCTTCTGAGGGATCATAAGTTCTAAAAGCTGGCCCACCGGTATTTGTTGAAACAGGTGGCATAGTAGCAACTTCATTATCCATTTGTTCCCAACAATAAGTAATCGCATCACCATCTGCATCTGCACCAACTGCTGCTAATCTAAATGGAGTTGAAATGGGTAAAGTATAATTCGCCACATCATCCACAGTTGGAGGGGTATTACCAATATCAGTTGTAATTGGGCAATTATCTCCATTTCCATTATTAATATAATTTGAAATTTCTTGAATACTGATAGCATGAAAATAATCGTCGCTATTATTTTGAACATTTGGATTACAAATACCAGCATATCCCATAATCGTAGAGGCACTTCCTGGCTCCATAGCTGTGGAACCATTTCTGTTACAACTATTATTCTGGGTATGATTTGCCCCGAACTGATGCCCCATTTCATGAGATACATAGTCAATATCAAATGGATCTCCAACAGGATTATTCGTTCCTGTCACTCCATTTCCTTTACTTCCTCCACTACAAACAACTCCCAAACCTGCTAATCCACCTCCACCTGTACTAAAGATATGCCCAATATCAAAATTGGCCGAACCAATAATCGCAACACATTGATCATGGCATTCCCCAATCATTTGTCCGGGACTTCCGTCTTGGTAGGGATCAGTGGATGAATTTAAGAAAATTAAATCCTCATTATTATCTACGATAACCATATTTATATTCAACTCTCTTTCATAAACTCCATTTACCCGAGTCATTGAAGTATTAAATGCTGCAACAACACTTGCTGTATCTCCACCATGAAATGCAGCATACTCACCTGTACAAGTCAAAGCCAATCGATATGTTCGCAACAAACAATCTCCTTGCAACAATGAATTTGCATTCGAATCCATCAATCCTGTTCCATCATCAATCATATCATCATTTGAAGCAACATGACATTTAAAGTTCGGGGTTTCTTTTTCAAAATCACTTTTATAATAAGTGATATAATGTTCTGTGTCTGATTTCGAAAATGGGTCAATAAAAACAGAGCTATGTCTAGCTGAAATCACCATTCCATGAAACCCAAATTGAGTTACATCAAATCGTAAACTAGCAGTAGGATCGTCCAATCCAACTCCAGCGTAGGAATGAATCATTGGAAATTTTGCAGCGATCCCAGACTCCATTATTGGTGCATCAAAAATCTGAAATCTCTCCATATAGCCATTAGGCATTGGTAAATAAAGCACAACTGGCTCTTGAACTTCAGTCTCTGCTGAAAATCGCATTGGTGCTGTACTTAACAACTCTTGGAGTTCAGTTAAATCCAAATGAAAGGTTTTATATTTCTTTGGAACGATTTGACGATCCATACTTTTCGTTGCAAATTTTCTTTCAGATTTAGGTACCCAAGGATTAGAGCTACTAGCGAAAGATAGTTGAAAAGTGAAAGCCACAAAAACCATCAATAGTCCAGTTGAGTAAACGGTAGGTATTGTTCGGTACAACATAATTATTTCAAATAAATTATAAAATTAATAAAATGCTTTTGTTATGATAACAAAATTAATCTGTGGAATATAAGATGCTTAATCAACAGATTAAATTTTGTAATCTTAATTTTAGATCGTAAAAATTAAAGGAAGATTTCTTTATTGAATCTATTTCCTAAAAAGGGTGCTAACAAATATATACTAATCAGAAAAGGTATTCCAAAAAATCTAATTAAGATGGAAGGAAGTAGACAAATAGTATAGTAAAGAAAAACTTCTTCTTTGGAAAAAAGTTTAGTTAGGCTTGATTAATTTTAATAAAAAAATTTGTCTTAGTTAAAGAACTGAAAAAATGAAATCCTCTAAACTCATCGAACCATGCATCAATTTTTATAAATAATTCATTTATCGTCAAAGACGTACTGTCCCGATTTCCCCTTATCAAATTGTTTCTTTCAAGACAACTCATCGCATTAATTTAATGAATAGAACTACTCAACTAATCTTATTTTTAGAATGTAATCTCGAAGAAAAAATATTACTTAAAGGTGGGTATTTAATTTATTTAGAATAAGGAAAAAATTAATATTAAGTAAAATCGAATTTTAAAACGAATGAAGCTTGAGAAGAAAGTCAAATAAGAATTTGAATTCAAAAGGCTAGACTCCCAAGATGGAAGACTAATTTTAAAACCCAAATTCTTAAATCGTCTTTGATATTTAGATTTAAAATATTATTCCAAAATCTCTATCGTCTGGCTCCCCCACTCTTTTCCATTTTCGCCACGAATTACAGCCACATAAATCCCATTAGATAGCTTCTGCAAATCCACTGTTAAAGAAAATTTCTCGTTAACTACTTCCATCTCTTCACCTAAAACAATATTTCCTCGAATGTCATAAATAGATACTTTATAAGTTCCATCTTTTGAAAGCGCCCCTTGCAATTTTATTTGGTCAGAGGTAGGATTGGGAAAAAGTGTCCAATTGATTTTTTCTTTTATAATATTATCACTCGATACCATTGGAATATCCGCATTTGCCAAAGTATATTCTCCGAGTTGCATATTTTCAATGAAGATAAAACCAGTTCCATTTGTCGAGCTTCCTAAAACTTTAACTTCATAATCATCGTATTCCGACCAATCATCTTCTGGATTTGCTCTATACAAAACTACCAAACTATCCTCTGTTATATTTACCAAGTCATAATCCAACTTCTCTGGATCACTTCCATCATAAGATAGAGAACCTCGAATTTCTGTATCAGGATTTAATACTCCCGCTACCCTGAAATATCTTCCAGTTGCAATTCTTGCATCATAAATATTGGTTGGTGAAAAATCTGCCGCAACTCTATATTCTTCAATTCGAATAAATGAAGAATCCACATTCGATTGAATATTTGCACCAATTCCACCATAAACAATTCCTGTTGGACCATCATCATTCAACATTTTTTGATCACCGATAACAGCTAAATTCAACTGATGATCGCCGTTCAAAAATACAGTTGATGGCTCAAAAGGGACGGAAATAGTAACGGTAGAAAATTCTCCATCTGTCATAATTTGATCATGATGAACATTAAAATTTTCATCCATAAAAGTTACTGCCAAAGGTGTTTGTTGGTGAAAAATAGTTGCAGCATGTAGTTTCTGCTGAACTTCTAACTCAACATCAAAGTTATTTCCAGATGCAGTAGAGCTCATTTTGTCTATTTCATAAGAAGAATATCCTGGTGCAAAAATCCATGCATCAAAATATGGCTCCATATCTACACCTGTTGCAATAGTTAAATGATCTCGGAATTGAATCGCATCCATATGTCCGTAGGCAAACTCAGCTAAAACAGATTGCATTCCTACTCGAAATAATGAATCACCTAAATATCCTCTCAAATTATGAATCACCAAAGCTCCTTTTTGATAAGTATGAGTTCCATAGGTTTGTTCGTAAGGCATAGGTGATAAAGCCTGGTAACCATTGTCATTAATATGTGCTTCCTCCATCACCAACAATAAATTATTCTTAGTTACAGTCAAAAACTCATCCCGCCCAAAAACATATTCGTAAAAAAGATGAGAACTATATTCCGCAGGACCTTCTTTGATCCACATATTTTGAGGCCCATTTAAAGTCACTACATTTCCCCACCAATGATGTCCTAATTCATGTGCCATAACTTCATTATGGACAGGAACTGGTCCATCATCCGCCAAAGAAATTGGATAGGCAACATTTGTCGGATGCTCCATAGCTCCATTTCCTGTCATCACATATCCAACTCGTTCCCAAGGATATTCTCCCCACCAATATTCCAAATTATCAACTGACTCATCCAAATATTGAAACGAATTTACTACAGTTGAAAGATCGTTTGGTTTCGCTAGAAGCTCCAATTCCACATCTCCAAATGCACCTGTATGTGTAGCGTTCCAACTATCATAATCTCCAACTGCAATTCCAGCTAAGTAAGTAGGAAGTTGTTGATTCATTTCATAACTCCTCAACAAGTCACCATTTGGCAAAATATCTTCTCCCATAAAAGTCCCAACACAATAAGCCCTTTTCCCAGCATTTGAAATGATGTTAAATTCATATGTTGATCGTTCCACGAATGTATCAAAACAAGGAAACCAACCTCTCCCATAATTATAAGGTGTTGCACCCAGACCAATTCCTAAATTATATGCTATTCCACTTTGCCAAACTAATCCCCCAAATCCGGAGGCTGCAGGTGTCGGATGTCCATTATAAAAGACAGTGAAAGTTAATTCTTCATCAACATCTAAAGCGTCAGAAAATTCAATAATTAATAAGTTTCCATCATAAGTATAGTTCAATAACGTATTTAATGCCGTTATGGAATCAATATTTAAATCCAATAAATCGAGTGTAATCGAATTTACATTACTCATTTTTGATTGAATGGAAATCTCATTGCTTCCAGAAATCTCTTGTTGATTAAACTGCGTAAAATCTAAACTGATATTATAATGTATAATATCAATTGTATCGCTTCGCTCATTACTAAATGCGACTTTTGCTAATTCCTCTGGTGTGAGTTCTGGTGCTTTACTCAAGTGATGATGGTGAGAATTTTTACATCCATAATATTGTTTTGCAGGTTGTGCATTTACATTTAAAAATACAAACAGCAAAACCAAAACAATGCTTACACGTACAATTGTCTGAATAGTGTAGATGTTATTTTTTTTCATACAAAAATATTTTTAGTAAAAAGGATTTGAAATGTTTTCTACAAAAATAATAAAAAAGTAGGGAAGGTGAATAGCAAGTTAGAGATAGAGCTATTTTTTTAACTAGCATTAGATATTTATTTAACACCATTCGCTATAAGTTAGTTCTTAATCTTGATTCAAGTTTCCACAGCCCAACTGCTTGGTACAACAAACAAAGTATCTGTGAATAAACTACAACCTTTTGACTTGTTGCTTGCAACAATAATGCATTGGGTGAAGTCCATGATCTTGGTCCATAAATCATTACTATAATCTGAGGGACTAAAATCATCATGAACATCAAAAAAGCCCATCCATACTTATTCGGATAAATTTCATCGTAAAATATTGCAATTGAGTAAAAGAGACTCATTAGCAAGAATGAAATAAATCCAGCTTGAACAAAATACCGGTGTTCCCAAAAAGCAATATCATAAGGTAACCAGGACAAACCAATATAGCAAGCTCCTGCTATGATTCCAAAAAATGTAGCTAAAATCGCCATCACTTTTGTAAACCCATTTTCAAAAAAAGATTGCAAAGTGATAAAAAACAAAATAATACATATTCCTGAAATCGTCAATGCTGTTTTGAACAAAGTATGACAAGCCCAATTCGATGCACCATTAAAAGTCCGAGTTCGCCCAAGATCGCTAAAGTAGTTCGTGAAAAAAGAATAGACATCCAAACTATGATTATGAATCGTACCTCCCGGATATATGGTCATGGCATAGGTTGTAAAAACCAAGAATTGGATGGCACCGAAGATGCCAAGTAGGAGGAAGATTTTTTTCACTTTCACATAGCAAAAATAGGAATTTTGTTTGTACTGATGAATTCAATATTCTAAATATTTATACTTATTATTTTTTCATGTTCTAATGCTTCTACATTACCATTAATTAATAAAATTAGTAAGTATCTAAAAAATTTAAGTGCTTTTTCATTTTGATGCACAAAAAAAGAATTCAAAACTAATTTCGATTAACTTTGTATTTTTATTGTATCTCACTAAATCAATTTATGTCTTTCACTAAATTAGGATTACCAGCCACTTTAGTTGCTGCATTAGCTGACCAACAATACCAAACGGCTTATCCTATTCAAGCTGCTGCTATTCCTGCAATTTTGGATAAAAAAAATATTTTAGGAATTGCTAAAACGGGTTCTGGAAAAACAGCCAGCTTTGTCCTTCCCATTTTATCTAACCTACAAGGAACTGGGTTTACTAAGAATAGACATCCTTTAGTTTTGGTGTTAGTTCCTACCCGTGAATTAGCGGTTCAAGTCAATGAAGTTTTTAAATTATTTAGAAATGCCCTCTCAGACCATATAAGAACATTAGCTGTTTATGGAGGAGTATCAATTAATCCTCAGATGATAGCAATGAATGGAGTTCAAATTTTGGTTGCTACTCCGGGTAGATTATTAGATTTGATTGACTCTAAAGCTGTTCATTTGTCAAATGTAAAAACTTTAGTCCTAGACGAGGCAGATAAAATGCTCAATATGGGATTTAAAGAGGAGATGAATCGAATTCTTGGTTTTTTACCTAAAGAGCGGCAAAATCTTTTATTCTCAGCTACTTTGAATCCTGATTTAGATAGCTTGTCTGTTATATTAATGAAAGATCCTGTTGTAATCAAAATTGAATCAGAACAAACAAGTATTGATCAAATTAAACAATCTGGTTATTTTGTCCTAGATGAAAAAAAAGGTCCTTTACTTAGATATTTGATTAAATCAAATAATTTGACTCAAGTCTTAGTTTTTACTTCCTCAAGTTATAGTGCAGATAACGTGGCTAATAAACTCCGCAAAAATGGTGTGAAAGCTGGAGCAATTCATGGTAAAAAAAGTCAATCAGCTAGGAATAATGTTTTGAATCAATTTAAAGCTGGAAATCTCCCTGTTTTAGTAGCAACAGATTTATTGTCAAGAGGAATTGATATCGCCTTTTTACCTTGTGTAATAAATTATGAATTACCTCGATCCCCTAAAGACTATGTTCATCGAATTGGAAGAACAGGTCGTGCTGACAATTCAGGATTGGCTATTTCTTTTGTCAACCCTGAAAGTGTTCAACACTTCAAAGTCATTTTGAAAAAAGGAAAGCAGTGGATTGATATAATCGATAGTTCAACTATTGATTTGCAAGGATATTAATTTATTCATTTTAATAATCAACTATGCCTGACTTTTTATTAAAAATTTTGATTGGAAGCTAATTTAACTTACCAAAACAAAAAAATCAAGATTGATAGAAATTAAAATGTAAAAATTCAAAAACAATATTAATTATCATTAATCCAAAATTTCAATCCATTATTTATCCAAAAAAAAAATAATACAGAAACTTTGATTTTAAAATCAATCTCAAAATAACGCTCTTGAGATAAACCCAATAGCGTTTTTCACTTAAAATCATTTTTGAGATAGAATATTATTTTTGCACCACCACTCTTCCCAAAACCCTTCCCTTCGTACTCAACCAATAAAACCCATTTCTAAAATCTGCAATATCCAATTGGATTTTTTCACTCAATTGAAAACTCCGAATTTTTTGTCCAAGCGCATTAAAAATATCAACCTCTAAATCTTCGTCTTCCTTAATTTCTATAGTTAAATAATCTTGTGTTGGATTCGGATAAATTTTCACTCCCAGTTCTTTCGCCAAATTAACATTAGCACTTCCTAGTCCGTTACTTGAATTAAACGTAGGTACTTTTGCCACAAACTCACCTATTCCATTTGGAAAACGAGCATAACTTACGTCGGTGGTTTGAGCACCAAACACTACTTTGTCTACTACTTGCAAATTCGCATTAACCAAAAGCAACTCCTCTCCATTTGCTGACAATTTGAAATCAGCATGTAACCCTTGCTGCGAAGGATCACTATCTAACCACACTATAATGTAACCATCTCCATCAATTGTTACATTTGGAAATTGATATTTCATTAAGTCATTTGCATCATCAGTTAGGTAATACCCATTCAGATTCATACTTGTAGAAGTATTGTTATAAAGCTCTACCCAATCTTCATATTCCCCATCCTGGTCGGCAACAATAGTGGAATTAGAAGCCATCAACTCATTAATCACTACATCTCCATAGGTTGTTAAGTTATAATACTCTTCTTCCGCTCTCTTAGGTGAAAATGTACCAACATCTGTATTCGAATTTTCTGCATAAATATAATACTGAATCCCTTCCAAACCCACAAATATGTCTCCTCCATAAACACCGTCACCTGCTACCCCATCACTATGATTACCATCATCAAACATTTCTACTCGTTGAAATACTTCAGTCAAATTGTTTCGATATCCTAAGTAAATAAAATCTGCATCAGTAACTTCAGCAGTAATAGTATTATTAGAGTTGGGTATTACATCCAATGGAAAGTGTCCAATATTATTAATACCTGGAGGTGTTTTCGTAAATTCTGGGTGAGCCAATAAGTAAGTTAATCTCTGATTCATCAGTTCTGCAACTCCAGGTATATCAATCATTGTCCCATTATAATCTATGGTTGTTGTATTATTGAGGTTAGCAATAAACTGGGACTCTGAATAAATTTTATTAGGGTCATTTGTCACCTCAATCGAAATCATATTAACCAATTCTTGTGCTCTCGTGGCATACCAACCACTATTAATTATTTCTTCCAACATCGTTCGAAAATGAGCCAGATATTGGCGTTTGTATCTAGAATCTTGTAAAATTAACTTCATTAAGATATGCGTATTGTCATTCGATCTTAAAAGTGGATCCAAATTTTGCAATTCAGTTAACGTCAATTCTTGTTGTCCTTGATCCAATAAAGCATCTCCACCAAATGTCTCGTTAAAATCGTTAGGTAAAGTATTAAATCGATCATTCTCATCTCGAAACAAATAATAATTTTCAGGAGCTGCACCAATATAGCTTTCCAAATTAACTATCAAATTTTGCATTGCTAACATCCAGATAGCTCGATCAATATTTATTGAGTTTTCTATATCACCAGCACTAGCTTCCATCGCATTTGATAAATTAACTAACTCATTCCAACCCCCAATAGGGTCAGATTTTTTATCATAATAGTCTTTATAACACTCTACTGAAGCACCTAGATACTCTAAGGATGAACCGATTCCTTCTGCACACCCAACAATTGGTGGATCAATGGTACCATCTGGACTACAATCAAAAAATGTATTTTCTCGATTCGAATTAAAACTCAATGACATAAAATTCTTATCAACATTTTCAACATTCACATATAAACCATGATAACTACCATTGACAAAAACTTTAGCATAATTTGCTCTAGGAGAAGGCATATATTGATTAGCAATATCATGTGATAAAACTTCTCGTACAAAGGATGGATCCTTAGCACCATTATTTAGAATCAACGTTTCAGTCCCTGCATAATCATGATTCTTGATATAGTCTAATTTGATATTAAAAGGATTTTTTCCCTGATCTGCATTGTAGGTGCCCCCCCCTCTATATCTGATTCCAACACTATCAAAACTTTCTCCATTTATTTCTATGGTTGCCAATAATCGTTCATTCAAATCAGCTGCGTAAAAAGCATCAAGCTGCTGATCCCAATTTGAATTTTCAAAAGTAATTTCAATCAAAGTAAGTCCATCTGGATTAAAAAGTGATTGGGAAAATAAAGTTTGAAAGTGAATTAGACTTATTGTAAAAAATACTAAAATGCACCAATATTTTTTCATGAGGAAAATAGTTGTTTTATTAAATTTTGTCTGAGGTTATCGAAACATATTTTGAGAAAAAATAAAACCTACAAGAATAAAGATTTAATTTAACGCAAGTCTCATCTTTTCTAATGAAACAGTAAAAACCTCTTTAGATGAAATCTCTGTATTTTATCCTGGCTCAAATTATAGGACAAAAATAACTTTTCTCTTCATATTATTTCAAAAATGGTTAGTCAGTAATTTAGCAAAATTCAAGAAAGTCTTTCTTCTTAATTGTGCCTTACCTTGAATCAAAAATGGAATTTCTTTTTTTTGAATAAAAAATCGTTGAACAATAGATCAAAGGATTCGATATTTAGAAATAGTACTGAATTTAGCGGATAAATCTGTTCAAAGTTAAATAAGACGAGAAGAGCAAAAAAAAATCCTGAATCTAGTATAGACAACAATAAAAAAAATAAAAAAAGCAATAACAGTACAAGGAAAGGTAAAAGTCAAAGACAATTGTATCACTCGAACAAAATTATTAATAAGTAAACTCTCGAAAAAAAAACAAACGATTTTTAATAAAAAAGCGCTTTTACTTCCTTTGCTCTGCTTGCCAAATAAGGATTAGCTAAAAAAATGGAGTATCCAAACAATCCATTAGTCTGGTTCATGAGGAGGAATTAGCTCGAATAGTTTGTGTGTTATATTTTATGGAAAATAATAATACTTCAAGTACTTATTTACTGAACAAGTCCCTTTACTATTTGAAGTGGATCTTTTATGAAAAAATCAGATCATCATTTAATAAAATACTATTCAGCTTGCCTTACCCAAAGTGGATAATTCATTTAGGAATAGTTATGCTGCGCTTTAAATCAAAATTGATATAAGAAGTAAAAAAGTTATCTCTGGTAAATTATTAGAAAAAGATTTTAAGTTCAAATTGAAAAACTGGATAAAATATTACTAAATTTTCAATATTTTCCTACTCATTAATTGCCTGTTTTTTTAATATAAAAAATACAAGCTATAAGGTATTGGCTAGTTATCGGTGTTTTTGTAATTTCGAAAAATCAAATTCAAAAAAATTGATATTAGCTTCAATTAAGTTAGTTTGAAAACGCCATCATTATTCTTAATAAGGTTTTAAAAATAGGTCGTTTTAACTATTTTTTCTCCAATAAACCATGTTTAACTTTATTCTAATAAATGCATTCTTCCCTATTAATGGATTTATTCAAAGCCAAATATTACATTTACACAACTCTATTTCATCAAATTTTAATCAAACTATTGTGAAAAAAATTTTACTGATAACAACACTAACATTTGGAATCTTATTGAATATTTATTGTCAATGTGATATAACATATACCAATGCCAATTTCCCCACTGGGTCTCTAATAATTAATAGTAACGAACATGTTTGCGTAGAAGAAAACGTTACTGTTTCTGCTTATACCTCTATATTAATATACTCTGGTGGTATTTTAAAAATTAGAAATAATTCAACCTTAAATTTGAATGGATCAATGACGCTGAATCCTGGCGCAGAAATATATGTTGAAGATTGTAATTCTAAGTTAGAAATAAACGGTAACTACACCGGTGCTAATCTAAATGATTGTGAATTTAAAGTATTTTGTAATGATTGCGAAACAAGCCCCCAATCAAATTACTTTACAGCTACTGGTTCAGTTGCCTATCTAGACATTTGTTGCCAATTATCACCATTACCGGTAGAAATGACATATTTTGATGCACAGAAAAATGAAAATGAAAGGTGTATTGACTACAGGTGGGGAACGGCATCAGAAATAAATAATGACTATTTTGAAATCTTAGTTTCTAAGGATGGAAACTCATGGAATTCTATTTCAAGGATACCAGGAAATGGAAATAGCTTTGTAAACAAAGATTATTTTTTTAAGAGTTTTGATCTAAACTATACATATTCAAAATTAAAGCAAGTAGATTTCGACGGAACTGAGACTTATTCTGACATAATTTTTTTGGGACACACTCAACCTGACCTATCATTTTTAAACAATAGAGTTGTAGTAAGAACAGAAACAGAAAAACAATTAAGAGTTTATGGTATTACTGGTGCTTTGCTCCTAAGCAAAACAATTCCTGCTGGAACAACAATAGTTAGACTAGATGAAATAACCATCAAAGGCATTGTTTTAGTTAACATAGGTACAACAACTAAAAAAGTAATATTAAAATAAATTAATACTCAAAAGAGACTCTCGATAGCATTAATAAAGATTAAATAATAATTAGCAATTTGTATTTTTTAATCAAAAGCCATCGTCTTAATCATTTAAACCTCTAACTTTGTAAAAAAAAGAATGATTCCCTTCTTTAAATACCAAGGTACAGGTAATGATTTCGTTATGGTTGATCAACGAGAAAAAAAGTATATCCATAAAAAGGATACTTCACTAATTAATAAAATTTGTGACAGACGTTTTGGTATTGGAGCTGATGGTTTAATTCTTTTAGAAAATTATAAAGGATATGATTTTCGTATGGTTTATTTCAACGCTGATGGTCGAGAAAGTAGCATGTGTGGAAATGGAGGAAGGTGCATAGTAGCTTTTGCTAACCACCTTGGAATTGTAAAATCTAAATGCCATTTCCTTGCTATAGATGGTCCGCATGAGGCACTAATTAAAAAGGATAATTGGATCGAACTAAAAATGTCTGATGTTAAAGATATCGAAATTGGGGAAGACTATTTTCTAATGAATACTGGTTCCCCTCACTATGTAGTTTTTGTCGAAGATATCGATGACATAAATGTTTTTGAAAATGGACGGGCAATTAGATATTCGAGTCGATTTAAAAAAGAAGGAGTAAACGTTAATTTTGTGGAACGAACTAAAGATAATATTATCGTAACCACCTATGAACGTGGTGTTGAGGATGAAACTTTATCTTGTGGAACTGGGGTTACTGCTGCTGCAATAGCTAATTTTCTAAAAAATCCCAATCGAAGAAAAAAACAAAATACTCCTATCAAATCCAAGGGGGGAAACTTAGCAGTGAGGTTTGAATTAAACAGAGAAAAAGAAGCAAGTAATATTTGGCTATGTGGTAAAGCTGAACGAGTATTTAATGGAAAATGGTTGACAGATTAGGAAAAAACCCAGCTTTTTGCTTAGAGGTATTCACTATTCAAAATCAATCATTTCGTGTGCTCCTCTCAATTCGCCATATGCATGTTTATCTCCAAGTGCATCTGCTATTTTCATACCTTTTTCATAGACATCAGATGCCAATTCGAAATCCTCTGCTCGTTCAAATAATTTACCTAGGTGATAATAGGTTCCCACATAATTAGGATGCTTTTCTAGTAGGTTCAAATAGTATTGTTTGGCCTTTTCACTATTTCCCAATTTTTCATATTCCTTGGCTAAAGCAAAAAGTAAAAATTCATCCTCGGGCCGTTCTTTCAAAAATTGATACAATTGTTTTAACCGATTAGAACTCATGTTTTCAGACATTTTTTAAAACCCTATGTGAATTAAGATTAAACTAGTTTATTAAACTTTCAATTGATCTTACTTAACCATTATCAATTGATAATCAATTGATAATCAATTGATAATCAATTGATTAAATATAGTTTCTCAAAAAAATTCAAACTTCTTTTTCCTCTCGCTTTTTCAATGGATTTTATCTATATTTGCACCGTTTTTGAAAAACTTTTTTTTTTTTTGAGAACAATTCCAAAGGAAAACCATTTTAATCAAAAAACATATTTTTTATCACAAAAAAATCTTTTCTCAATAATGAAGTTATTAGTATGTGTTACTCAAACACCGGAAACTACGGCTAATATTTCTTTCAATGCAGACAATACCGAATTCAATACTACGGGAGTAAATTTCATCATGAACCCGTATGATGAATGGTATGCTTTAGTGCGTGCATTAGAATTAAAAGAAGCACAAGGTGGATCGGTTACTATTATAAACGTTGGACCAGCAACAAATGATACAGTTATCCGGAAAGGATTGGCAATTGGAGCTGATGATGCAGTTCGAATTAACGCTGAACCTAAAAGTTCAATGTTCGTTGCTAAACAAATTTCTGAATATGCCAAACAGGGAAACTTCGATATGGTTATCTCAGGAAAAGAATCCATAGATTATAATGGTGCTTCTGTTGCTGCTATGATTGCAGAATATCTAGATTTACCTTTTATTTCTTTTGGAACCAAAATGGAAGTAAATGGAAATATTGCTACCATAAATCGAGATATTGAAGGTGGTGAAGAAGTTGTAGAAGTTGCCACTCCATTTGTTTTAAGTGCTGCCAAAGGAATGGCAGAACAACGAATTCCAAACATGAGAGGAATTATGATGGCTAAACGTAAACCATTAAACATAATAGAGCCAGTTGCTTTTGATGATCCGGTAGCTGTAGTTGGCTATACCCTACCTTCTGCAAAATCTGCTGTAAAAATGGTAGATCCTGAAGATATGGACGAGTTGGTTAGATTGCTTCATGAAGAGGCTAAAATTATTTAAAAAATTAAAGAGAATGGAATAAAGACTAAGAATACAAAAATCCTTAGTCAAAAACCCACAATCAAAATAAAGATATTATGGTTTTAGTATATGCAGAAAGTCCAAAAGGGCAATTTAAAAAATCCGCATTCGAAGCAGTGACCTATGGAAAAATGGTAGCTGATGTAATGGGGAAATCCTGTGCCGCAATAGTTATAGGAAACGCTGAAAATGCAGGTCAATTAGGAAAATATGGTGCATCTAAGGTGATTCAAGCAAACGGCACGTTCGAAGATTTTGATAGCCAGGTTTTTTCAACAGTAATTGCTAATGTTGCCAAAGAAATTGGAGCCGAAGTGGTAATCGTTAATCATTCTTCCTCTGGAAAATCCCTTTTAGGAAGGTTAGCTGTAAAATTGGATGCAGGTTCTGTTTCAGGTGTTAATTCAGTTCCTACTATCGATGGAAGTTTCAAAGTAAAGAAAAATGTTTTTTCAGGAAAAGCAATTGCAGAATTTGAAGTTAAAACTTCAATTAAAGTACTTTCCTTAATTGGAAACTCTTTCCCTCCTGCAGAATCTGGTGTCGACGTTTCCGTTGATTCTACTGATGCCACTGCTCCTACTGCAAGAGTTACGGTTAAAACAATTCAAACTGTAGAAGGAACTGTACCTTTGCCTGAAGCAGAATTAGTAGTTTCAGCTGGAAGAGGAATGAAAGGTCCAGAAAACTGGGGAATAATTGAAGAGCTAGCTACAGTAGTTGGTGCTACGACTGCCTGTTCCAGACCAGTAGCAGATATTGGATGGAGACCTCACCACGAACATGTTGGTCAAACAGGAGTTGCCATTCGACCAAATCTTTATTTTGCTATTGGAATTTCAGGTGCAATTCAGCACCTCGCTGGTGTAAATAGTTCAAAAGTAATTGTAGTAATAAATAAAGATCCAGAGGCACCATTTTTTAAAGCGGCAGACTATGGTATCTGTGCTGATTTATTTGATGTAGTTCCTAAATTAACGGAAGCTTTCAAAAAATTTAATGCAGCACAATAATTTTTAGCGAAAAATGGTTTTTTGCCTGTTGCCTTTAAATCAAATAAATTAACCATTCACCATTACCCGCTAACCATTAAAATTTATTATTTTTATAAAATTGTCTTTTTTAGGAAAAGGAAAGTATGAAAAAAATTGAATTGGACATCGTTGCGTTATCTCATAGTGTTACCCAATCACACAATTACGCAGTTGTGCTTGGAGAACAAGATGGATCTAGAAGATTACCCATCGTGATTGGAGGATTTGAAGCACAAGCGATCGCCGTAGCAATGGAAAGGATGACTCCCAACCGCCCACTTACACATGATCTTTTTAAAAATACATTAGAAACCTTTGAGATAGAACTTAAAGAAGTCATCATTAATAATTTACTAGATGGTATTTTTTATGCTAGACTAATTTGTATAAAAGATGGAGAAGAATTCGAAATAGATAGTCGAACTTCTGACGCCTTAGCTATGGCTGTTAGATTTAATTGCCCTATTTTTACCTATGAGTTTATTTTAGATGCCGCCGGAGTAATACTAGAAGATTCTGAAGATGAAGGAATAGAAGAGCAAGCTCCTACAGAAAAACCAAAGGCTACCTCTAGTAAAAAAAGTAGACGCAAGAAAACAGTCTCTGGTAATACACTTTCTAGTTACACCGCAGATGAATTATCCAAAATGCTGGAAGAAGTTTTAGATGATGAAGATTATGAAAGAGCAGCTAAGATTAGAGATGAAATAACACGAAGAGAAGGACGCGCTTCGTAATTATTTCTTTCTACTTAAAATATAAACCTCCAAGATTTTAATCAATCTTGGAGGTTTATTTGTTTATAGAACCAACCATTTCTATTTTTTTACTGTCTAACCTCTTGAAAATTATGGTGACTCTTCTTCCCCTAATCCATTTAAATTAAATTATAAAAACTTCTTTTTTGAAATACAATCTTTTCTTTATCCCTTTACTAATGCTCCTTTCCTCTTGCAAAAGAGATAATCCAATAGTTGATTCAAATGAAACAATCATTACAAGCTGTACTACTGAACATCCATTTGAAGGCATTCTATGGCTAAAAGAAATTAGAGACGGATTTGCGATGCAGGCCAACCCTTTACCCAAAAGAATTACACAATATTCGTATAAGAATGAATGCGTTTTCTTAATAGATGGATGTGTCGGGTGTGATGATAACTTATCCTATGTTTACAATGAAAATCAAGACCTTATTTGTGAGTTTGGTGGAGTTGCAGGAATAAATACTTGCCCAAGTTTTGAAATCATTGCAACTGAAAAACTTATTCTTTACGGTAATTAACTTCAATCACGAAAAACTTTCTTACTCGACATTATATTGCCTTTTTTATAGCTAACCAATTGATATGAATTATCTATAGAAATGATGTATTATTTAAAGTTGTTTTCTACCTAGTCAATGTAATCCGGACTGTTCGCCATTCCTTAAAAGTATTTTTCCTATTTTAATAAGAAAACCAACTCAGAATATTTTATTAAAAATTTGTCCAAAAATTTAATTTAAGTTTTCACCAGTTCTTAAAAGGTAATTTAACTAAACTAGAATTAAAATACCGATTATCAAAAGTCACCTCCTCTCCTATCCATTCAGGAATTTCAACATCTTGACATTCATCCTCCAACTCAACTTCTGCTAACTTCAATCCTTCATTATCACCTACAAAAACATCAATTTCCCATTTTAATTTTCTATCCAAAACGACAAATCGTTCTTTCTCAATAAAAGGCTTTTCACAAAGTTGTAACAAATCTTTAGCTTCTTTAATTGGAATTTCGTATTCAAATTCTAGCCGGGATATACCAACTGTTTCTCCTTTAATAGTTAAAAATCCTTTCTCCCCAAAAATTCGAACTCGGACGGTTCGCTCTTTTTGGGTATTGAGGTAACCTTGTTTGATAATGGTTCGAGAAGTGAATTGGGATTTCCAATTATCATTTTTAAGAAGAAATTTTCGTTCTATTTCCTTGGGCATTACTTTATTAGATATTGTATTGAAAAAGAATTTCAACTATATTTTTTAGACTGTGTTCACTTTCCAAAGAAAAACACATTTACAAACATTCTAAAATCTGAATTACCTCATCAACCATCTCCTTTGTCACATCCAAATGAGTCACAAACCTAACTGTCTGAGGCCCAAAAGGTGCAGCCGCAATTCCCGCTTCACCAACTTTTTCTAGAAAAGAATTGGCCGTCCAAGGATTTTTAACATCAAAAATTAAAATATTAGTTTGTACTCGCCTTATATTTTCTACAAAATCTAACTTTTCTAAAACACCTTTAATTATTCGAGCATTCTCATGATCTTCTTTAAGACGATCAACATTATTATCCAATGCATATATTCCAGCAGCAGCTATAAATCCTGCTTGCCTCATACCTCCTCCCATCACTTTCCTCTGACGTCTAGCTTGCTTCATCATTTTCTCCTCCCCCAAAAGTAATGAGCCTACAGGTGCACCTAATCCTTTCGACAAGCAAATTGAAATACTATCAAATTCTGCTCCCCAGGCCTTGGGATCATCACCAAGTTCAACCAATGCATTAAAAAATCTAGCTCCGTCCATATGTAAACCCAAACCTTTTTCTCTACATAACTTTCGAATTGGTCTAACTTCCTCCAAAGTGTAATAACTCCCGCCACCTTTATTTGTTGTATTTTCCAGCACAACTAACTTACTTTTAGGCAACCAATCATAATCAGGACGAATTGCTGCACCAATTTGGTCTGCATTTATTTTCCCAAAATCACCTTGCAATAGATTCATTGGAATCCCAGAGTTGGCAGCGTAGCCACCAGTTTCGTATTGATAAACATGTGAATATTCGTGACAAATAACTTCCTCTAATCTCCCTGTATGTACATTCATGGCAATCTGATTGGTCATGGTTCCAGATGGGCAAAACAACGCGGCTTCCATACCAAAAAGTTTTGCTGCCTTTTTTTCCAGAGCATTTACTGTAGGGTCAGTTCTAAAAACATCATCTCCAACTTTAGCATGCATCATAGCTTGAAGCATTTCTTTTGAAGGTTTTGTAACTGTATCACTTGTAAGATTTATCATAAAAATTGTATTGATATAACACTATGTATTAATGTATTTGAAAAAAATAAAAATAAGATTATTTGTAAAAACGAATAGACTAAAACTCCAATATATTTAAACACATATATTTCGTTAAATTTATGAAAAAACCTCAGAAAGCCCTATTTTCGAGTAAAATTTCAAACAGAACTGAATGACAAATTTTGATGATTACGCAAAATCAGCATTTACAGTTGATAATATCATTTTTGGATTTGATGAAGGGGATTTAAAAGTCTTGGTCATCAAAAGAGGAGAACAACCTTACGAAAACCAATGGGCTTTACCCGGGAACTTTGTTTATCCAAACGAGGATTTGGATACATCTGCAAATAGAGTATTGCAAGAATTGACTGGCTTAAAAGATGTATATCTCGAACAAGTCCGCACATTCGGATCAGTAAATCGACATCCTATGGGACGAGTTATTACAGTTGCCTATTTTTCTTTGATAAAAATTAAGGAATATAAACTACATGGTACCGATACTCTTTCCCAAAAGGCAGAATGGGTATCAATCAAAGAGGCCACCAATTTAGCTTTCGATCATGATAAAATATTAGAAGCCTGTTTCCGGCGGCTCAAACGTCGAGTACGGATGAGACCTGTAGGTTTTCAGTTACTTCCTAGGAAATTTACTTTGACCGAGTTACAACATCTTTACGAGGCTATCTTGGAACCAACCAAGGTGATTGATAAAAGGAATTTCAGGAAAAAAATTCTTTCTATGAAAATCCTAGTGGACCTTAATGAAACTCAAGAAGGAGTTGCTCACCGTCCTGCCAAGCTTTACAAATTCGACAAGAAAAAATATGAAAAATTCGTAGCGGAAGGATATATTTTTGAAATTTAAAATGACTGAACTAGAATATTTCAATCTTACGTTACCGAAAATACTAGGCAATTGAACTTACCGAAAGTAAAATAGCTACAGTAAACAATATTCTATGATTCGTAGGTATTTTCAAATGAGTAAAAAAGTCCTTAAAAAAATAAGGGTATAAGTTTTAGAAAAAAATAAGAGAGGATAAAAATGTAAAAAAAAATTACAAAAGTAGCTCCCCAAACCAAGGAAATAGATTACCCTTCATTAATTATAGGAATAACAATTATGCATACTTGTGGAAATACTGCTCATTTAACGATGTTAGTAA
>Ga0209092_10001624_pt1 | contig 21557 bp, 25 predicted proteins | sample FraStrMetagenome_FD_187446 | JGI IMG/M metagenome (GOLD analysis project Ga0209092, IMG submission 187446) | Marine eukaryotic phytoplankton communities from Arctic Ocean - Fram Strait ARC3M Metagenome (SPAdes) (version 2) | ecosystem: Environmental > Aquatic > Marine > Oceanic | place: Fram... | reverse complement strand
GGTCCCAAGGACCTGGGAGTTTTTCCTGAAATCGTACTCTGAAATCGTACTTTTTTTATTTTAAATGGCCTATTTGGAATACGATTTTACGATTTCACGTAATTTAAATCTAGAATGGATACCCCCTAAGTGGAAGTTTCTCAGCAGAAAAAGTAAAGTGCAATAAATCTGCTGTGGGAATGATTTTAGACCGTAGACAAGGACTGAAATATGATGACGTATATCCCTGGCTACAAATCCATCTCAACCGACCAAATCTACGCTCGTAATGATCTACGTGTAATATGATTATAACAGCCAAACAATCCAAATCCGATCTTAATGTTCTCTCACTTTTTCTTTCTCTTTCGAATTCTAAATTCGAAACAGGTTTATCAAGCACATCAACATCATCTTAATGTCCAATGATAAACCATACACTCTAGGCTTAGGCAAATAGTTAATCATATATTTAGATCATTCATTTAGCATACCTAAATACCACAATCTAATAACGTACTTCTAACATTTTATCTATGTATCCTACCTATTTATTCTTCTTCTGACGACACCCATATACAAGGCACTGGCGTTAGGCTTAAATCGGTTCCGATTTTTATATGCAACAATATATGCAGTCAAAGGAACGGAAGAAAATCGGATTAAATATAACAAGCCGATACTATAGCTCGTTTTGGCCAAAAAAATACGACTAGTAAAAGAAATATAAAGTAGACATTAATCAAAATTTAAGTATTGTTATCTCAACTTGGCAGTTAGTAATTTATATTAGCGACTGTCCACATTAGTATCCATATCTTTACATGTCAACATAGCATGTTTCGTTCATACAAGAAGTCTTTTAGGTTTCCAAACAATTATGCTCTGTCTTTCAAATTTCACCATATTTATCATCATCTGTAAACTCAAGAAATGATCCATCAAACATTTGCATCTTGTGCACTTTCGAATGATTGTTTCCTTTTATGGTATCACTCAGACTTTTTTGTCTTGAACTTTTCCGATCATTAGGTCGCATTCGATTTGAACCATGACTAGAGCTTGTACTTGAATTTTGATTATATCGTGAATGACCTGAATTGGAGTCATTGACCATATGTTGAAGACTGTTTAAACGAGACTTCACATACATTTTATCAGAGCCTTTCATTTCAAAATCATGTGGATGCCTTGAGCTCGATCTTGCTGATTTGGAACCCGATGATTTACTGGATTGAGAGTCTCCAGTACCCCGACCTTGCCGCCCTGTTACTTTTGGAGGCGTGACAACTCGTGGCATGCTCGATCCGAGAATTTGTCTAGGATGATTTCTTGTCATTGGATGATTCGAATTACGGAATCCAAAATGATGCTGAGGAGTTTGTCTTGGTGTAGTTTGGGGAAAATAATTGCTGTTATGAATTGAAGTCTGCTAGAAAAAAATATAAAAAACATTATGAGATGGAAAATGTTTGGGATGTAAAAATCAACACAGACAATTTCTTACCTGTAGTTGCATTTGAATAGGCGTACGAGCAACATGGTCGTCACCATCTAGAACAGATTCTTCTCCTATACCGAAAGCATCAAAATTGGGTTCAAATCTAGAGGATGGCTCAAAATGCATATTGTCCTCAAACGGAATTCGATTCAAATTTGCGTGTCTCGCTATGTTATCCCTTCTTAATTCAGATATTTGTTCCATTTCTTCTAGTGTTAAAGCTGTTATGGCAGACATGTCATCATCAATTTTCATTCCTTGCTCTCCTCCTATTTCATCATCTTCATCAAAATGCCGTAAATTATCATGATTGCTATTTGTAGCTTGTATTACCATTCCTGTTCTTGGTCCTGGAGTATCTTGGCTATGTTCAGCATATTTGTCAGCACCTGATATGCAAGAACCAATCATATGTCGTATCATAGACTCCATCTCAGATGACGCTGCAAAAACTCTTTTTATGGCTGGACGGTTGGCGTAGTGTTCTGCATAGTTTCTGCAAACATTTGTCAAGGGTGGAGTTGACCCATCCATGGTCACGATTCAGGTTCTTTTTGTATCGAGTTGATCAAGTTAATGTTGATTGAAGTATTGTTTATGCATCGAAATAGACTGAGTATGCTTCTTTGAGTACTCTCCATGCAATGTAACTTGAGTCTCCAACTATTTCTAAGCAGATTACAATGATTTTGTGTTATGTCTAGAAATAGCAGGGACTTTATTTAAGAGTATACTTAAGTCACGAGAATCCTAATGAAAAAGCACATATATTCCATTTCACTAAGTAAAATTCAAAAACTAGAATACAACGTCTCCTAAGAAGAACTACATACATATATGAAGCTTTTTATTAGACACTTTCAAATTATTTAAATGTGTAATAAACTTTTGAAATCGTCGTGAAATCTACAACGGAAGCTACCAGCCACGATAATTATTCGCAGACGCATAAACAAACGATTTCTGCAATTTTAAATCAATTAAGACGAACTTATCTTATGTACTTCAGTTTTGGCGAACAAATTTACTGAATTTCAGATACACAACAATATGATGACGAATTGAATCGCTTCATCCTATTTAATTATGAAATTTAACGTAGACTTAAATGTAAGAAAATATTTCTTTGGACGTTGTTTTGAGCTAAATTCGCTTGTCGAGAGGTTACACGATGCAAATAAAAAATCTAAAATAGATCTTTTGAGGGGGTTACGTCGCTAGAATCTCAAAAATAAATAGTCAACATATCTTCATGAACTCATCATTTTACTTCAGCTTTGGTTCGATTCATTTCTTTTTCAGGATTCTTGTGCAACGTATAGTCCTACCATAGATTTTTTTCTCAAATGAGCTTTACCGCCCTCGTTTCTGTTGAGCAGGATGTTTAAAATTTTGATACAGAAAGATATGCAAAGTCATGGTACATCAAAAAGATTTTGTCATCATATTTAAACCGAAATAAATAAATTGAAATACATCATGTATCTATTTTAGGTAATCATTATTTGAGTTTGTTTTTTTGTTTGTTTGTTTCTTTATTTGCTTGTAATCATGAAAAGATTATCGGTTAAATGAAACTAGTTTACTTGGAGAACCATAGTTCATAGAATCTTCAGTTAAGCCATTCAATTATCTTCATTCAAACCTTTTCAATTGAATTTCCTTCGTTACGAAAATGGATTAATTTGTACCGAATAAATAATTTTTGATTCTTTCTACATGAAATCATGAAATAACTTAGTACTCGTTTAATCATATCCCTTAAACCATTGTTTGTAGAAGCAGTGCATTCACAAAAAACTGCAATAACTGTAACTTATAAGAATATGTTTCTTAACTTCCGCCGAAACTTCCATGGCGAAATTTGAAACGCTTCCTGCATTTGTCATGTGTTCCTTTTCTTTCCCTCGAACAAATTAATTTGTATCAATCATTTTTAATTTAGTTTATAAAGTTATTCTCCATACTAATAGCAGAAAAACACATTTTTGAAAGTTTACTTCACGTAAATACGTATCAGCTATACATAGCTTTACAAAAGCATCACTTTGATGCATTTTGAATACTAAACATCAATCATCTCCTTCTCCATCATTTAATCAAACTAGGATTAGTCGTCATCCAAACATTTGTTGTCCATCTATCTATAAAAAGTTCTGATTTGGTTTATATAAATTGTTTTGTTTCTTTTTTATTTTAGCTTCAAACCTTTACATACTATTTATTGAATGCGAAAGGGAGCATACACAATATCAAAGTTTTGTATTTTCAAATTAATGACTTTCATGAGTATACTCCAAGAGTGACTGAATCAATGTATCAACTGATTCAGATCAAGTTAACTTTTTTATCAATATGAATAATATTGATAATACCTTACCCTGGCAAAAATATTGCGGGAAATGAAAACGCGTCAGATCATTAATTACAATAACGTCAGCTATTCATGATACAATGGATGACAATCTAGGGAAGGTATGGGAATCCATTTCCAGTGATGGCTGCTCCAGCAACCATGCCTCCGATGGCAATCATAGCAAGCCTTCCGTTCTTTAGTTCGGCAAGTTGCATTTCTTTTTGCTTCTCAGGATCAGTGGGGAAAAGTCCAAGAGGATCGAAAGAGTAGTCACCAGGGGCACGGTCGAATTTTTCATTACCCAAACCGGCCAAAGCAGGGATGGAGCATGCCTCTACAAGACTGATCCAAAGGAAGATTTGAGACATGGAATCAGGTAGCGAATCGTGTGCTTGAATTACGTTGGGGATGGCCTCAAACGAAAATTGTTCTCCTGGGATACGGAACATTTCTGGGGCTACCATACCAACAGTGGCAAGCATAGCCGCACGGCAATGCTTAAGCTCAGCCTCACGGTACCATGGAAGCCATTCGGGAGAACGCTAAGTTATGCCCAAATTTAATATGTGACATGAATGATAGAAAAAGTGAGTGCAATGCTCCATTGTCATTGGAATATTTTTTGACGGAACAATGAATTATATTCCGGTAGGTGTTTATTTACCTCAGCGAAACCAGCAGGGTCAAAGTCCACAGAGGTTCCGGTTCCGGAGAAGGGCATAGGTTCGGGTCCTTCATTTCCAACCATTCCACCGGCGAAAGCCTTGGCAGCCATGGAAGTACGCATGGATCCAGTGGAGGGTGCGAAAGCGGAGGCACCAGCGGCAGAAAGGAGGAGGGCTGCGGCGATCTTGTTCATGGTGGTATTATTTTATTGCAAAGGTTCAAGAAATTATTTCTTATTTATTAATTGATTTGAGGGCTACGTGGGGTTCTATATGTTGGTTAAGTTCGATTGTTTTTCAGTCTCAGAGAACACTTTTTATCAAAACCAAGTTGAGTTAAATTAGATTTCTTGCTCTCGTGACGTAGGGATTGATTCTGACAATCAAATAGGAATCTGTTGAAACGTTCTTGACGGTTTATCATAAACTAATATATATAATATACGTTCTAATTGCATATTTGTTTAGCATTAACATCTTGAATTCTATTCTAGACGCACTCTCTACATCTCGTATGAAAAGGATTTGTTCGATCGAAATTGTTCAACATGATACCACAATTTTACCGTAGGGTCCACGCATAAATTATGTTTTATAAAAAACATATCTTTTATGAAATATTTTCATTGCATCTGTAGATAATATAATCTTACATACGCACTTATGGCGGAGATCTATCTAATCTCCGATTTTATGATGTGGTAATTTAGGAAGACTGTAGTAGTCGTATGGATTTAAGTAGAAGGATTCGTCTTCAAGAAAGGAAAAATAAAGAAAAGGGAATTCGACGAGATGGATTAGGCTTTTCACGTTTTTACCCAATTTTAAGGAATTTTATGAATACGAAAATGAAGTGTGTTTTTGCCATCACCGCTGGTCTTTTTGCTGGGGCATCTGCCTTCACTGGTACTCCCCTTGTATCCCGCTCCGCTGCTAAGAGTGAATTGAGTATGTCTGTTTTTGACGACTACGTTGGAGCCAGCGATTACCGTGGAAAGAAATTCGAATTCGATCCAGTGAGTATAATACTTTCTCATTTATGCTCTAGTGGAGAACATTGATGCATATGCAGGCAATTGTTCATATTTTCTATTTCAAAGAGAATTTCTCCTTAACTCGTAGTGCCTTTATTCATGTGCATTCTGACACTGATTGCCCATTTTCTATCCCTAACGATGTTCCTAAACGCTAAAATATATAGTTGAACTTAGCTGAATCTTACCCTCCTTTCGTACCATGGTTCCGTGAGTGCGAACTCCGTCACGGACGTACTGCTATGCTTGCCGTTATGGGATTCATTGCCACCGACTACTTCCGTCTTCCAGGAGACATGTACTCTTTCGAGGCAATCCCCAAGACCATCGATGCCCACGATGCTCTTCTTAAGACTGGACCAATGTACCAACTTCTTCTATGGATCGGTCTTTGGGATATTATCATCACTGCTCCTGCTGTTCAAGCAATGGGAAACGGTGAAAGGGAAGCTGGTGGTAAGTTGGATTAGGATTCTCTATGAATTTCCCAAAATACTTGCATTGTATTCTAACTAACATTTATTGTCACTTCCCGTATTTTTCTATTTAGATTACGCTTGGTATTTCTTCGCACCTGAGTCCAAAGAAGGATTGGACAAAAAGAGAGCCGCCGAACTTCTTAATGGAAGGCTTGCCATGATCGCAGTTGGAGGTATTGCCACCCAATCTATTGTTACTGGACACGGATTCCCATACATCTAAAGGAAGAGTAAATTAAATCTCGACGTAAAGACGGGACACTGGGTTAGTCTCATCATATGACTTCCACAATATTTTAATCATCGACGACTGCTCTATTGGGGTGAAGGGAGCTCCCCCATAGAAATTACATAAATGCTCGCTATATTTTGTGAAAATCTTTCTCGGATTTCTCCTTGAGTATTGATTAGAGTAATATAAAAATCTACACCTAATAAGATTTTTCAAAGCAATTTTATACTCTATTCGTTCCTTCACAGTTGTTACATCGAAAAACTGTCTACATAATACAATGCCAGTACCTATAAGAGTCATCTTAGAATATATCTTCCCTTCTTTTTAGGATCAACATGCATTTCTCACTATGAATTTATTCATTTTGCAGCAACCTTCTTTTATGCTGTAATATATCTTTTCATTTCAATCGATGCATATAAAGCGATGGCAATTTTCCCTATCTTTTGTTTTCTATTTTTTTAATGACGACTGTGGAGCAAAAGACCAAACGCAATTCATTGAGAGAGAAACGAAGCTCTTGCGTTGTCCATACTATGTATCCCTGCTTTTATAATTGAGAGAGAACTGTACAATTTTTCAACAGCTTTGAATGTAATAGGAAAGACAAGATTAGTAATAGAAACATACTTTTAACAACAGCTTCGAACTTTAATTTATTGTCATTTTAAATTCTTGCTTAAATGTTTCTGCTTCTTCTTTGAGGCTGTTCAAGTAGAAAATTAAAGAGAAAATGTAATTGCAAGTATCCATATCTTTCTAGGTTTTTCTTTCTCTTCCTTTCCTTTGTTTTGATAAAAATAAAGTAAAAATATGAGGACCAAATCTTTTAGAGTGCCATTTGATCATAAAGGGGAACATCACCAAGAGCGCTAAGATTATCCATGTAATTCCTCAACTTCGCTGGCCAGACAACATCCTTAATAATGGTAATTGATCTCAACCTTGCCCACAAGTCTATGTCATCTAAACTGAAACCTCCCTCTGAACAATAGTTTTCACTGTAAATTATATCATTTAATTCAACCAATTTTGCATTCAAGTCTTCTAAAAGGGGGGCAGGATCTTTCGCCATGGCTTCAGCATAAAGCTTCAACTTTTCGTCCATATCCATTCCAGGCAATTCTTCAGTTCCATCACCTTTCCATTCTTTCTTTTCATAAGGAGGGAGTTGATGATTCTTGATAAAGGCATGACGTCCCTCTATTTGTTGAAATTCGGGAAGAAGACCAGTTGCCACATATCGTGGGCGTTGAAGGGTACGAAGAAGAGTTTGAACAGATTTCTGCCAAGCTTTGATATCTGTGCGGCCAGTGGCAGGACGAATGGTGTTAACTTCACCAAAACGAGGGTCTGAGTCAACTTTTGATATTATATCAAGCGACTCTCCCATAATAAAGTCATCCTCAGGGATTGACTACATGAAAGGGGCAAAACACAATAAGATAAGGTTAGATGATTTATTGGAGCAGTATTTTAATGAGGCGATCATATTGAAATAACGACTGTTCTTTCGTACTTGAGGAACTTACAAAGATGGGGGCAATTTTCTTGCCAATAAGTTTGGTGGGAGTGGGAATATCATCGTTGGCTAAAAAGTCCACGAGGTGTTTTACATTTTTTACTCCAAGAGCCAATCTAACTCTAACACAGAAAGGACAATGATCATAAACAAATACAATAGGAAGCTCATCGCGAACAATCCTTGGCCCCTGCAAGAAGGGTTTTGTGGCTTCCGTGGCAGACATGTCCAAATGAGTTGCAGACTTCACTGCAAAACAGGATGCCACAGATGGTGGGGCGGTGAACGCATTTGCAGCTGTGGCTGCCAAAAGCAGGATTGGAGCAGCAAACTTCATCGTCTTCCTCGTTTGTTGCCAACTTCTCTTTGAGTTTGAAAGAGAAACCGTCTTCTGTTCTTGAATTGTAGACTTTTGTACTATGAATTCCAGTAGAAGAATGTCGTACGTGTTGAATGATGAAATAGAGCTGAGCAGACAGCACCAGATCTGTTACTTGATTAGAGAAGATTAAAACGAAAAACAGTCTTCTACATAATGCAAAAAGTTCGAGTATCTCCTAATGAAATACATACGTCACTAAAATTATGTCACATATTCGGATGTTTTTTTATCATCCGTATCATAAAATATTACCTTTGTTTAGAAAACAATAACGGAAACAAACGGAGTCACCTAAGTAATTCAGAGTTTCAAGTCTCGAGTGAAACAAAGGAAGCAAAACAATCCTCATCAAAGATGACAAAATGTAGCTTGCTGTTAAAGATCATATACCTAAGTGACGTAAGTGATGAATTGTTTTTTCGAATGATGATTGAAGGTTGAATATCTCATGATTTTATTGAGAAAAGATTTCAGCAGTTATAATTAAAATGCTTTATATTGGAATCTTCATCCAGAAAGTATTTGTCAAATTTTTCCAAAAATATTATTATGCAACTAAATCAGAAATCATCATGAAGATTTCTCTATATTATTATTGACTGATTTTTTGTCAATATAGTTCTCTTTGTACTCCCTGTTTTATAATTTTGCTTTAGGAACATATCAGGTAATCTTCCTTTTAATCCGAAATACTCTCTCAATGCTTCACATTTTTTTGCATACTGTGTGAGTATACTTTTTACTTCGTGCCATGCTCTTTCGTTAATAGATAAGTTAAGGATCTTCCATTTCAAGGGCGATTCTGATATATCATTGTGGGAAAAAGGTAAACCTACTGAAATGTAAATTACTTCATGGTAACAGCGACCGTAACTGATAATAAATTCATCTACTAATTCTGCCAAACTGGCATGTGTTAGACTTTTTCCCATTAATGTATCGATTCTACTGATGCCGATAGCTCCCCATTTTTTCTTATGTTGGATTGCTAGTATTATGTGGCTATGTTCATGTCCATTAAGTTGAGTCTTAAAACTGATTGGAATACGAAGCAGCTATAAAACCAAATCAAAGCTAACATGTTTTAGACATCTATATAATCTGTACTTAATTTGTTATACTACTCACATCTTTTATAGAATTTGTTAAATGAACTCCTAGGAAAACTGCTTCTACGCATTGAATAGGGTATGGCTCCCGCATCATACATTTTGCAGTATAAACTAAATGTTTCATTCCTTTATCTTTCCTGAGAGAGAAATATGATTCACCAGTGTAATTGTATTCGAATTTATTGATGTATTGTTGTATTTTATGAATCTTTCGTTTCATGGACATGGTAGGATTCAAAAGAGGTGCAGAAGGGAAAGGTGGCTAAAACAAGGTGAGAATGTGCAATGTTCATAGTAGCATGTGAAATCTATCAAAGTCCTCACCTCAATAAGATTCTCTATGTTATCTCTAATATTCGCAAGTTGGGCCTTCAGAATAGGATCTGATGATACATTGAAAGAAATTATATCATCATGAAGGGACTTATTCATTTTTCATTTTAAATGGAGATGGAAATGATAAGCGTTTAGATAATTCCACATGTTATGACGTTTGTTACCAAATGATACCCTGATAAATGTCAACCATTACAGAAACTCTTAATCAGTGTTGTTGTTAAAATATTATTCATGGAAGGATTTTGATTTCAAATGGGGTGATTTTCAAATTCAGATATTTTTTAAAGGCAATTAATTGTAACCGCAAAAAAGTAAAATTAAGCAACAATATAGGATAACCTCAACTCGTGAAAGGATATGATATCGATTACTTCCGCAATGTTACTCAATTTATTTGTTCAAAGAAGCAATTCCGTCAAATGAGTAAGTTGCTGGACCCTTCATGTAAATTTTATTATCTGATTCCCTCCACTCAATGAATAAATCTCCACCTGGCAAAGTAACTCTTGTACCCTCTTCACCTGCCCGGGGAATTTTTCCTGCTCTGATAGCTGCAACTGTTAGAGCACAAGCGCCTGTTCCGCAAGCAAGAGTTGGACCAGCCCCACGTTCCCAAACTTTCATTTTCAAATGACTAGGACTCATAACTTGAACAAATTCGACATTGGTTTTAGCTGGAAATGCTGGATCAGCTTCTAATGCTGGACCATCTACTTCAAAGTCAATATCATCAAGATCATCTACAAAAATAATGGCATGTGGGTTACCCATAGACACCGCACTGACTTTCCACTCTTTTCCATTTTTATCGGTAAGAGTTTGTTCCACAATACTGTCACTTTCAAAATTAGCTTCAAGTGTGCAGGGTACTTTGGATCCTGTTAGTTCAGGTTCTCCCATGTCTACAGTGATGGTGTTGTCTGAGTTCATCACAGGAATGATAGGCCCTGCCAAAGTATTGATACGATAGGTATCGCCTGAATTTTCAATCATTTTAGCAAATAATGATAACTTCAAGATGACACATGAATATACATTTCCCATTTTACTTACTCTCTTCACCCAAATCCTTGAGAAATTGAGCAAAACAACGGATCCCATTTCCACACATCTCTGGTTCTGATCCATCACTGTTGTAGATCCTCATGCTAAAATCATAGTCAGAATCTTTGGAGTAGAAAGGTTTGAGTTAAATTTGTGCAAATATACAAACAAATAATCATTTGTGTAGATGCAAAAGTTCCTTACCTTTAGGGGGCGCAAGAGCAAAAATCACACCATCTCCACCAACACCGAAATTACGGTGGCACAAAGTTGCACTCTGATCAGGAGTCAAAGAAGGGTCTTCCTTCCCACGATCATCGATAAGAATGAAATCATTTCCCAAACCTTCATACTTGGCAAATGCAATTGTTTCAGTGCCTTCTGGAGCCACAGTGGCCATACGCAAAGGCGTTACTTGTGAAAATGTAGAGGAAGCTCTAGTTGGCATGTTATTAGTCCATGCTGTTACCTGTCTGGATAAGCAGAACACTAATGCTGATTGGATTGACGCAAATTTGTTGATAAGCTTCATTCTTTCACTATGTATTAGATTTATAATAAAGTTGTTCTCTGAACCTTCGATTGATGATCCTCATTGAAACACGCATCTACGTGTTCGCCTTAGTAAATAAATAGTAGTATCTTACAAATAGATCGTTGCTTAAGTAAGGCCCGTTCTTAGGCCCGTCTTTGTGATTATGCACGCGTGTTATGTTATGTATTGTATATTTTACGTGTTAAAAGGTATCTTGATAGTACTGCAACGTATATCTGCTGTATATAGTGAAAGAGAGGATATTTTTACTCAACAAATATCCATCTGCAATGTTCTGAAGTATTTTATATCTTATTATCTAATATGTCCTGCCTTATTTGTTTCATCATGTCATTCATAAAATGAATGTTATGAATTGTTCCTAACATTGTTGCCAAGGGTTCTGAAGCTTTGTAGAGATGATGGAGATAGGCTCTATCGTGTTGCCGACAAACAATGCATTGACAATCCTCATCGATTGGTTCTCCATATGCATTTTTATACTTTCCTTGAGTTATATGAATCAAACCTTTTTTAGTCATTAGACTACCATGTCTAGCAATCCTTGTAGGGTAACATGAATCCATGGTATCTAAGCCCATAGGTACAGCATTTCGAATATTGATTTCATCTGCAATGCCGAGCAAGTGCCTGGGTTTTGCTTTGACACGTTCATTTTTCTCAAATAGCGGCATTAGCCATGACAACAAATCCTTTAATTCGTCACGATTGCTCCCAAGAGAGCCACCAATAGCATAACCATCAAAGGGTAAAGAAGTCAAGTACTCTACACTCTTTGTCCTTTGATCTTTGTCTAAACCACCATGAATAACAGAATACATAGCTTGATTTTTTATATCCTTCAAGTGTTCTTTTAAACTTCGTGCTTCCCATCGATGAGACCGATCTACCGATTCAGCTAATTTTTGTGGTGAGATATGAAAGGGTGGAAGTTCATCTAATGGGATAATAATATCAGCACCTATATCTTTCTGTGCTTGAACAGTAGTTTCGGGGGTGAGAAGAATTTTAGATCCATCTCGATAACTCCGAAAAGTAACACCTTCTTCAGTGACCTTAACTGCATCTTTCCCACTTAGATTCTTGTTTTGATTTTTGAAACGATTGTTGTTCTTTGCTTTTTTTAGTTCACCTTTAGATGATAATTCTTCTGCTACGCTTCCATATGCCAAACTGAAAACTTGAAAACCTCCACTATCTGTAATAAACGGTCCACCTCTCTTTTCGTCGGTACCCCCACGATTTGTATAGGAGTGTATCCCTCCTGCTTCCTTGATAATTTTGCTTCCTGGTTGAAGCATTAAATGATAAGTATTGGAAAAAATCAGTTGTTGATTTGCTTCATCGGCTTGAGCAAAACTAACCCCTTTCAGGGCTGCATTAGTTGCTACTGCGACAAAGCTGGGTGTATCAATAACTCCATGTGGTGTGTGAATGCGACCAACTCGAGCTTTGCTTTTTGTCGATTCATGCAAGATTTCGAACCGGAAATAATCTCGAGGGCCATATGCCCAAGATGGAAATTCAGACGCTGATGGAGGAGTTAACTTTGTCGATGATAGAGATGATACTTTCTCTGCAGGTGATGATGTGGAGGATAATGAAAAAAACGATTTACATGGATTTAAATTAGATATAGGGTGAATGAACGATATGTGTCGTCTCGTTTGAAGATTTGTAAATGCAGTAGCTTTCGATAAAATTGCAGCCATTGTTAGGAGATTTGCTCTTTTCATTATTGATGACAGCTTGTTCGCACAATTTTATACCAGCCACCAACAAACTTTAATTAGTAGACAATTTGGTGAAAATATTTGCACATTCTTGTGATAGATCTACAAAGATTGATGTTCTGAACACCTTTTATTCTTCATTGCAAGAGTTTTTGTGGTGAAAAAGACAATATACTATAGCGAAATAACGTAGAAAATATACATACAATTATAGTACAGGTATTACTTGATGCGTCACTGTTCTTCTAAGTAATTACTTTTATCAACATTCAATTAAAAAAGTAACATGATTTTATTGTTTTCGCAATCATGCCATCAGCAGGAGATAATATTGTTAACTCGCAGTTATGCAAAAACCTTCCAATCTGTATCATATTTGGTCGTCCTGGTTCCGGGAAGACAACGCTAGCAAAAGCTGTTATTGAACATTCAGAGTTTGTTTTGAGCAACGAAAGCACTGAGTACACACTCCAAAAACAGCACCATATTTCTAAAAGTGAACATACGAATTTTGCACTGAAGGATAGTAGCAAGGAACGAACCGTGCGATTTTTACATTTAGATTTAGACTGTTGTATTCCTAAATGGATGAAGGAAAATTTTTCGAAAGGAATTTATCCAACATTGGAACAACGTCTACAATTCGCATCTGATGGAGCCGAATATGTCAAAAACGAGATACGGGACATTTTTTCAAGCTTTCGGCCAAATTTGGCATTAATCTCCTTCTCCTTTGTGAATTCTGACTTACGTGAATCATTTATAGAATCTTTTCAGCAAGAATTCTCTGTACCAAACGAAAATCAAAATGAGAAAATTTCGAGCATTTTACATTGGATACTTATGGATACAAGTGTAAAAGAATGTAATGGTAGGATTTTAAAAAGAGAAGGACACTTTTATGAAAATCAAAACAATGAATTTATCGCAAAAGAAATTGAAAGTGAATGGATTTTTGCTCCGGTCACTTTTGAACATCTCCGATTAGATGGTCAATTGCCAATACAATATAATGCAAGTGTTGTGTTCAATCATATACAAGAAATTGTTGCAAGAAGTTGAATTGATATTCGCAAGACTCTATTCAATACAGTATTTCCCTTATAACTCGCCTCCTAAATCCCCTCTTCGTAATCTAAGTATCAAGAGACTCAATCGCTCCATGCCAATAGCTAGCACCTCGGGAGATACCCAAGCATAACACAAACGAAAATACCCTGGTCTGTGATCAAATTGCTCTCCTCCTGGTTTCATAACAAGTTTTGCTTCCCGTTCGACTAAATCTGCAAATTTGTCCTCCATCTCAAAAGTTTGCTCTGGAAGCAAAGATGAAAAATCAACATACACAAAGATCCCTGCCTCTGCTGCCACATACGGAATCACCATTTCATCTAATTTTCTTGTACAAATATCATAGCTATATCGTATTTGACGTCTGGTATAATCTAAGAAGGTATCTACAAACTCATCATCCATTAGAATCTCAGCTATGATCATCTGCATTGGATGGGATACTCCTGAAAAGATATTGAGGTTAGACAATGATTGAAGAAGCCGTTTATTCTGCGTGTAAAGAATTCCTATTCGAAATCCACTTGCTCCAAAATCTTTGGACAATGACCATAGGAAGTGGACATCATGGTTTAATTGGTTGTTTAAAATTTGAAGAACTGACTCAAAGTCATGATTGACTCTCTAAAAAATATAGGAACTGCTTTATTAATCAATTGTTCAAAAATGCAACGCAAAAATTACAAGAATACTTACCCTAAAAGTGGTGAGAGCATACAATTCGTCTACAATAGTATGAATGTTTCTCCCTCGTGCCCAATTGACCGATTTTCTTATGACGTTAGAATGATATACAACACCAAGAGGATTATTTGGATTTGTAAGCAGTAAAATGGAAGGCTTCAATCCTTTCTATCATAATCATGAATACCGAAAAATCATATAAGTGACAAAATGAATTAAATGTACAGAATCATTTCGTTTGTTTTGACTTACTGCCTCTGCTTCGAGGGCGGCCAATTCCAATTCTTCCGTAGAAGGGCCATCTATTGGATATTCTGTTTTTACTGTAACAGGAACACAGCCTGCGATAAGCTTTATAAATATTTATGAGTTTTTTTATCTTTTCCATAATGTAGAATTTAGTTGTAGAAAAAAATTACCTTCATATCTTTCTCAAAAGCTGCATAATATGGCAATGGGATCAATACAGCATCACCAGGTTCCGCCAAGCAAAAAAATAAATGACCCAAAAGACTCGAGCAGCCTGATCCTATCACTACATTTTTAGGGTCAATTTGTTGAGAAATATCTATTTGTTCACTCTTTGCTGATGAATCTTGAGGGCATATTGTAGAATGTCCACCATCCGAGGCCTTCAAAAATCGTCTTGCAAGGAAATAGGCTGCAGCTTCTCTGGCTGGGGGGAGACCTAAAAAACCATTGTATTCGTAAGCACTAGGTATTCATTTTAATGAAAGTTAAATGATCAGGTTTCAGATATGTTGTTGCAAAATTCTGAGAAATATAATATTGCTTACCATGAGTCTGAAAATGCAGTGACAGATGTTCCTGGATTCATTAATCGCTGAGCAAAAAACTCCTGTACCAGTTTATTCTCGGCAATACATAATGCAATATAACCATTAGGATTCGTTTTAGGGTCACATGGGTTCTATTAAGTTATATTTGTTGAGTTCATTGACATTTTGGAAGAAGAGAAAATAGGAGGGAAAGTTTCATGTTGAAAAGAAATATAAAAAAATCTTTTTCACTGGATAAAACATGGAAGAGTTAATAAAATCGCACCTGAAGACATTTAAAGAAGGTATCAAAATATCGCAAATGTGGCACAATTGCTCGTTCCCCTCTTGTGCTCAGTCTATCAGTTTGCGAATATTGAATTATTTCTGATTTAATCTTGTTTCGAATCTTGAATGTGAACCACACTGCCGAGATGCAAAAGAGACCACTTGTATAGGCAGAGGAGTTGCTTTGTGCACTTCCATAATTCATATCGGATATGATTATACTATAGGTTCATAAAGTGGTGCTGTATGGCCATTCACATTGCAATGTGACAAAAGAAAGGAATAAAAACATCACGAAAGATAAAAGATCCGAAGTCTCTATTTTTAGGTGAAGCCAAGTTCTCCAACGACGAATGACGTAAGGCATAGGGCAAGTTCACGATGAGAGACCCGGATGTTCACTAACCGTGAAAGATAGATAAGAAATATGTGCGATGTGAGAAAATCTATGCGACACTTAAATAAAACGATATCAAATTATCTAAGTAACATAAACTACTTAGGAAAAAAACTCATTTCATAAACCGATCTTGAACACTCAACTTAAGATGTTTGGACTGTTGAACTCTATATACGTAAAAAAGATAGGAGCTATGCAGCTATGAAAAATCCCAAAAAGAATTGAAATTGAAATTAAGTTACCGTTAGAATTCTAAAGCGAATCATGCACCGTTGTAAAACTTGCATTGACTATTACCTTTTACAAAACAAAATAACAAAGCATTCAAAACGTATTCGTTTCATCAACACGGAAACATGAGCAAACGTAAAGGCACTCTTGTATTATCTCCTCATCCACCATCGGTATACTCTTCACCGACATTGTCAAGGTTGCATCAATCAACATCTATATTCAATTCTTTCTCTAGCAATGATTCTCACGATGATATTGTGAGTACGTTAACATGGCAAGATACCACCGAAATCATGGATGAACTGCTTCTTCACTTTGACGGACCTTCTGATGGTGCGATACAAGTAGAAAGATGCAATCAAATCATCGAAAAAATTAAACAACGACAAAACGATATTGAAAAAAGTGGAAAAGCTTTAAAAGGAACAATTCAAGATCATATAGATGATGAGGAAAATGCCCTAAAATCTGAAGAATTGGTACTTACAAATCAAAGAAAGAGTCTTACTAACTTACAAGACAAAATTGACTCACTTGTTTCAGATAATTCGAGTCTTTCGATTCAAAATCAAGACCTGGAGAGAAAAATAGCAGAGTATGAGTTTGAAGCCTCCCAAGAAATAGAACAAATTGACGAAGTAGAGGCTGCCCGAATGAAAGAAGTTCCTAGTTTGAAACACAAAATATCATTATATGCAAGTATCACGGGAATCCGATGGGATTTTGAGAACGAAGACAAATTAAAAGGAGAAATCGTAAGTATCTTGACGTTTTTAAAAAACAGTGATTTTTACATGTTTCATTTAGTAGTCTAATCACTTCTACTATCTTCATTCAGGCCATACCCTCCAGAAACGAAGTACGCAAATTTGAAGTTGATCCGATTGAAATGCCAAGCTTTGAGGCATCCAATCGAATCTGGGGTATGATGGACGGAGAAATGATATAAGTTATCAAAAGTTAAAAGCATTTTTATTTCATTTTTACAGAAGTCTTTTTTTGTTTTTTTTTTTCAAAAACGAGCAAAATTATTTTGATTACACTATAAATACACAACTTCCGCTAAACATTACAAACACCTATGCACCCCTTGATCTCACTACTGAACTTTCACTTGCCTCTCCTAGATTATTCAAAATATGTTATACTGAAGATTCCAATTAAGAAGCAAGTTTACTGATTATTGAATGATCAAAATGGAGACGATTTCCTCTAAAAGTGTATGCCCATTTCTTCATCAGCTTTGTAATCATTGATTAGATTTTCTTCTTTTTGAGAAATGTTACAGTTTTGAAAACCATGTATGATACAGAATTTTATGTCTGCTACCTTTTCTGTTGAAGGTTTACCTTCTAAATACGAATAACGACAACACGGACATACATCGTTCCCTTCAAGCCATGGTCTTAAACATTGATCATGAAAGATATGCCTGCAGGATGATGACCTGGAACATACAACAAGATCTCCTAACCTAACTTCGTCCAAGCAAATAGGGCATACCAATTTTGATTTTTCGCATGATGATTTTGCAGCATCATCTGGATAAACTAAATTTTTCTTATGAAGTATTTCTACAGAACTCTCTGCAGCTGTTAAGCACGCCCTACTGTGGCGTAACACGGGCTTTGAGGAGAAGTGATGGAAAGAATATGGAGATGAGTGCAAATTAAGTCTAAAATTCACCGAAACAATGAGAATCATGCCTTACCTTAATCAATAAACTAGATTGAATTAATTTTTCACGTTTTCTTTTTGCAAATAAGTACTGAAACTTTGATGAGCATACTTGGAATCTTATAGAAAGAGCACATGCGAAAGTAAATATGAAAATACTCCCATAAAATGATATTGCGAGAATATCGGTTGCGGAAATACCTTCATACTGAATGATGGCATTTTGTTCGCTCGTAGTTATATTTTGATAAGAAGGCATGGAGTGATTGTAGAGATTTTTTGAATGTTGCTCTTTTCTGTGGATGTTGAAGAGCTCCGAATATCATCATATGCCTAAAAGATGAGAGTTCTTGTTATACGTTTATGATTTGTTCAACTAATTAATTTAATTGTTCTAAAGAGGTTTGGTTGACATGAAAGATACGACATGTCACACATTTTTTTAACATGTAAAATGTACGTAAAGAAAGAAGACTCTAAAAATCGCCTAGAAAAGTTAAGTAAAGTTTATTCTGTTGAAATAACAATTGTTGCTTGGGTTGTCAATCAAGAATACTTTACAAGACTACCTACCTCCACATGAAAAATAATGAATGCTTTGATGAAGTTGAATCAATTTTGTAAATTTGTGCGGGTTATGTTATAATCGCCATCACACATTCCAGAATCTGTTTATTTTGGACAGAATGTTTGTGTAAACATGAATCACGATCTAAGTACTATTGGATTTCGGTCTTTAAGTAAACTTTTACTTAATGATATTTATTCGTATTTCTTATATAAACAATATTAATTAGTGCAGTGAACCTCTAAATATCAAAATCTACGATTCAATATTGTTTTTTCTCAAGACACAAGAGAACTGCTGTTGAAGGAAACAAAACGAACACATCTTATAATTGACACACATTCCATCACCAGAACAACAAATTGAAATTTTTTTCCACAAATGAGACCTTTGCTTCCTCTTCCTCTTTTCGTAACGCTGGTTTGTATCGATGCCAGATTAGGTCAACATCATCAAACAAGAGGTAAGATTGTTAGAACAAAATGAATTGGAATGAACATATGAAATACTCACTTTCGTGAATCATTTTTTCTTTTCAAAAAGCATTACATCCAAAGTCCGCAGGAGCATTACATCAAGATGCCTTTGATAAATTGGGCAAAAAGTATTCAAATCGCAAACCGCAGAGTCAAGCAGACGTAGTTGAAGATGTTGCAGACATAGTGTCGCAATATTGCCCAGAGGATGACACTTTATGCTCTTCTGTTGTCCATGACAGCGTCATTCAAGAATTCAAAAGTACCCAGAAAGGAGAAAAAGAGATCAAATATCCCGACACATTCGATAATAGAGTAAAAATCATTCTTGATAAAACTTATTCAATAATAGACCTTGTTGATGAAGAAGACCTGGATCTAGTGATTAGAAAACTATCAACGATGGAGGACGAAATCGATAACCTAGTAGAAGTGGATGAAAAATCCAAGATGATTGGCCAGATAGGAGTTTCCATAGCTATAGAAAGTACAAAGTTATGGCACTCAGCCGTGAAGGATAGTGACCATCCTTTTCATCAAATGATAGGATACTTTTCAAAAGACGACCAAGCTAGAAGAACTCAATTTAGTACAAAAATTTCGAAACTAGTGCGACCAGATGTCGATGCTGCCACTGCATTAAGCTTACAAATGCATATCATAAAACCAGTTGAGTTCGTTAGAATTTTGGGCGCCTCGATATCGGCATCCAGCACAGCCTCAATAACCAGTGCACCTCTTATTATCCCTCATGATTGATTGAATGAGGTAAATGCAACTTTTAACCAAGAATCTATTCTCTATGTAAAAATGATAGATTCTATAACTCGCGCAATTGATGGATCAATACACAAATATTACTCTGAATTTTTTTTGAATAACACAAGAAGTATGTTCATTACATGACTAAATTGTATTGTACACTATAAAAATGTAAATGTTTGACCTTGATAAAGATTTACTATTGGACTACGATATCGCAACTTCTGTCAAGCCAACAGCAATGTCTATATTGGAAAAGAATATCATAATGTTGTCAGATGTGCCTATCGTTTCTCCAAATCTCCCTTACTTAAAAAGAAACATTGACGTATTTGTGATTGGCATTACGTATCTGTGGCTTGAAGTCAGTCTCAATACCTAAAGTATCAAACAAAATTTCAAAATATTGATCTCCCAAAAATACCATTGATTCATAAGACACTACCACTACTTTGTTCCTAGTAAGTACAATGGGGAAGGCGGCCGGATTCATTTCATCGTCTTCCTTGCTTAGCCTTCTCCGTAATTTATTGTCGTTTGAAGCTTTCCAAAACTCAAAAGATTCTGGGGTAACCATTCTTTCATCTTTATTTAAGATATACTTATTAATAGCATCACGTATAATAGCTTTTCCTGCTTTTTCCTCCGCCCTTAAAAGCTCTTTGACTTTACAGTGGCCATTTTTGTAACGAGATGCGACGGAAATATCGACATCGCGAAGAACTATAATTGACCATTGATCAACTCCATGTGTATCATACCATTCTTTATTTTGAATGATATCTAAACTATACCGCCTTGGATAACGAACTGGTTTTCCATTGGGATTGTATCCTAATGCATCTTCTACGAGAGAGTCACAACACTCTATTTCACTTGTGTTTTGTGTACCTTTAGTGCACTGTAGTGGAAGAATAACATTCACAATTGGAACTTCAGCACCCTTTAATGCAGGATCTGTACACCAGGATCCCCATGGAAAAGAAATATGTTGCACTTGCACATCACTGCTTAAGAATGAGTTGGGGTCTTCTACGGGTGCATGCCCGTCTCTGTATTCTCTTAAGCCTAGAGCTTGCCTTAGAACATCCGTAATAAATGTTGTTCCTGATGATTCCAGGCCAAAGACTGAATATATTCTTTTCGGCAGAATCAGCCTCGTACATTCATTGACAATCATATTATTGAGAGCGCTCGTTTCGTTGACAGCAGGTTCTTTGATTTCTTGTGCTTCCATTCCAATGCTGGATGCATAGAAAAAATCCTCGTCAAATTGATGGTAGCTTATGGCTACCAATACGAAGAGTATCCAAATGATGATAAATTTTTTATGTGAACCGTTCATTTTTGAAGTATATACTGAGAGATTATCTCTTGTTTACTTCAACAGTAGAACGGAGCCTTACAATATTGTTATAACTCCTATCCGATTGTTATATTTCAATGCAATCCCGATGAGAACAATACCGTATCCGTCGAGTCAACAATTCAAATGTTAAAGTGAAATAATCAGCTCAACTAACTCCGTTAACTGCATGAATTATTCTTTAATTGTACGGCTGGGGAAACAAAAGTTGCTTTTTTGGTAGGATTGTACATAATCTAGTAATGTGCGTCGCGCTGCCCTAAGTATTTTTTTATTACTTTTGTTTAGTTTTTTGTTCTCCCTTCCAGAGGGAAA
>Ga0209092_10001622_pt1 | contig 21580 bp, 14 predicted proteins | sample FraStrMetagenome_FD_187446 | JGI IMG/M metagenome (GOLD analysis project Ga0209092, IMG submission 187446) | Marine eukaryotic phytoplankton communities from Arctic Ocean - Fram Strait ARC3M Metagenome (SPAdes) (version 2) | ecosystem: Environmental > Aquatic > Marine > Oceanic | place: Fram... | reverse complement strand
AGCGACCGTTGACACCTCTAAGAACCACACACGTATCTGGATGTACGTATTCAGACACGTTTGTAGCCAGAAATGTTTAGGGTTACGGACGGACGGATATATTCTGGATATATGAAGTCTGACAGTGTCCATTACAGTGCCACACGTTGACATGAAAGATAGGCACACACGTAATACGATAATCTTAGCACTACAACCATCGGTCGCCCATACATACGGACACATCACCCAACATCTCCCCACAAAAGATTGAACGCGTCACGGGTCACGGATCACGGATCACTCCTGTTCGTTGCAAAATCTTCCACGTAGAAGCAAAACTACCCACCATGATCCGCAACAAATATTTATCAGTGGCAGCACTGGCTCTGTTGTCATTATCGAAGTCAACGCTTGCTTTCACTTCGAACAGCCATTTTGCAACTTCAAAAGTATCGGCAGATTCTTCTTCTTCCTTGAACATGTGTGGAATTTTTGGTGTTTTTTCTTCGACTAAAGATGAGTTTGATCTTCGACAGCATTTGATCACTTGTTCTTCTGAATTGCGTCATCGCGGTCCGGATTGGTCCGGTTATATGGTGTTCCCTTCTAAGGAGGACAAGATGAATCATGGTATTGCGCACGAACGTTTGGCAATTATGGACCCCGAGAGTGGAGCTCAGCCGTTAGTGAGCGAGGATGGTAACGTTATTGTTGCTGCTAATGGAGAAATTTACAACTATAAGGAGCTTTATGCCGACTTGGCCAACAAAGGTCTTGATTACAAACCAAAGACAGGTTCTGATTGTGAGGTGAGCTATCGCGGATGTTTTACGTCTGGTTTTCGAGTATCATGTCTTTACACTCAATTTTATCAACTTTTGTAGGTATTACTTCCCTTATACGAAAAGTATGGACCCACCGCGGACATGGTGAATGAGCTGCGCGGCATGTTTTCTTTTATTCTTTACGACAAGAAAAACGATCAATACGTCGTTGCTAGAGATCATATGGGTATCACGCCTCTTTACATTGGTTGGGGCGACGATGGTGCAATCTACGTGGGATCTGAAATGAAATCGCTAAACCAGCACTGCAATCGCTTGCGACAATTCCCTCCTGGTCATATTTACAGCAATAAGGGAGACAATGCTGGCGAGTTTGTACCATGGTTCCTACCCACCTGGAAGACACAGCCTACCCTTCCCACTAACGCTTATCAACCGGAGGTACTCCGAAATGCATTTGAAAAGTCGGTTGTCAGGAGGATGATGTCCGATGTCCCATGGGGAGTTTTGTTGAGCGGTGGACTTGATTCAAGTTTGGTAGCATCTATTTGTGCAAGACATATGGCAAGGCGTTCAGGAAACTTTCCAAAGTTGCACTCTTTTTCGGTGGGTCTTGAAGGTTCACCTGATTTGGTAGCGGCGAAAAAAGTCGCTGATTACTTGGGAACCATCCACCATTCATACACATATACTTTGGAAGAAGGTGCTGATGCTGTGCGCGCTGTAATCAAGACGCTGGAGACCTGCGACGTGACTACCATTCGTGCTTCAACACCTATGTATCTAATGGCACGTAAGATTAAGGCTATGGGTATTAAGATGGTTCTAAGTGGTGAAGGTGCTGATGAAGTTTTCGGTGGATATCTCTATTTTCATAAGTGCCCGAATGCGCAAGAGTTCAATGATGAGTGCAAAGACAAGCTTGATAGATTATATATGTATGATTGCCTCCGTTGTAACAAGGCGATGTCAGCTTGGGGAGTTGAGCCACGTGTTCCTTTCTTAGATGCGGATTTCTTACAGGTGGCAATGAATCTAAACCCTGAAGAAAAAATGATAAGAGCAGGGAAAGATATTCCGAAGGAAGATCGCAGAATGGAAAAGTGGGCGATGAGAAAAGCTTTTGATACCCCCGAAGATCCTTACCTCCCAGATGAAATTTTGTGGAGGCAGAAGGAACAATTCAGCGATGGCGTTGGCTACGGATGGGTTGATTCGCTAAGAGACATCGCAAATAGAGAAATTTCTGATCAAATGTTTGCCAACGTAGAGAATAGATTTCCATACAATACTCCCACAACCAAGGAGGGATATCGTTATCGTATGATTTTCGAGGAATTGTATCCTGGACAAGCATGTGCAGAAACAGTACCAGGTGGTAAATCAATTGCCTGCTCAACAGAACGTGCGATGGCCTGGGATGAAAGCTTTTCTTCTCGCGCTGATCCAAGTGGACGCGCCGCAGGAGTTCACGATTCTTCCTACGATTCTTCATTTGAAGCTGACGATAAGGTCGAAACGGGAAATAAGAAACAAAAAATATCGGCTTAAGAATAAATTTGCAAAAAAGTACGCGATGTAAACAACCATTGTTCTCGTCAACAGATAATCAAAGCTCATAAATATAATTATTTGTACATCTAGATCCTAAGGTGTAATTAATTTTCTAAAATGCCTAATAATTCTTCTCGTAAATCTTGACTACGGTAGACCTACTATTCTCGAGGATTGTTTAAGATTCGAGTTTTCTCAAAACCTGGACTCTGGAGTCCCTATCGGCGTGGTAAAGAACGTTCACAACATTTTTTTTAAACTGAATTGTGCTGAACGAAGCATAAAGGCACTCGGAAACTGTGTGTGGAATCTGGAATCTGTGTGTTGAGGTGGGATTCACCCAAGGTTTCGTACCCTTCTACTCGTACTCGTAGTGCTGGTAGTGCAAGTTCGTGAACGTGAGAAACACATATTTTGAGTTTTGAATCATTTTTTTATGTAGATTCAGTCGCCAAAAAGAGAATCAATCTCTCTAAATGGATGAATATAAACATTGAAGCAGCGATTTCCGCCCTCTCATACTCGGTAACGACGGGCCTATAAGTTGGAACGGTGATGATGACGACGTTGAGAGATTCAATAAAAATGATGAGTAACGGCGACGAGTGGAAACAAAGTAATGGTCACGGAAGCAAAAAATATTATGGATGGCAACGGTTTCCACTTCATAGTAAAATACTGGATTCAGTTGCTGCTCAATCTATAAACGATAAAAATTACTCAAAAACGTCATTTCCGTTTATTTACTGGAAAAATACGGGGCGATGTGCTATCTTTAAAACTGAAGTTGTGTTGAATTCTGATCCGATTTCTGCCTTCGTTTATTTGATGAGTTGCGGTAGTCGAACAAAAGAGGAATTTTATGGTGAAGATAGTCCTCGAATTTCCAGGGTTGGAAATATCAATTCGTCTTCTCATAGTTTCATGAGCGGCAATGACCCTCCACTCGAATCCATTTCGCAGGAGTTCTGTGTGATAGAGAGCATCAGTGAACACGAAGATGTTATTCATTGCAGACAAATTCAGCCACTTTTTTTATTTCCGAGTTGGACAGAATGTAGGGACTGGTGCCTCTGGCGGTCTTGGCGGGTAGAGGAAGACGGAAGCTATATAATAACTATGAGGTCGGTGGAACATAATGAATGCCCAATGTACCCTGGTTTTGTCCGTTCCGATATGCATATGAGGTATAGAATAATATCGCGACAAACGGAAATTATCGATGGATTCGTATGCAATGATAGTGGAAACTTAGAATGTATCGTAAAACAGCAGATTACAGTAGATCCAAGAGGCTGGATACCTCAAGTGCGGCTCGTAAACTACCATAGTTTTGCGGATGCCTTCGCTATATCACTCCTTCTTCAAATAATAGATTTTGGTCACTCCGTCGAAACAAACCAAGATACAGACGATCGTTTTATTTTCCCAGAGAGAGCGAGCGTGAGCCACCTCAAGACATTGCAACGATTAGCCACATTAGAACCAGAGCTAGTTTACAACAGACCAGATAATGAGGTGTTTTTTACTGAAGAAGCGGCAGTGACTGAAACAATAAAGGAAAGTAGTAAGGACGATCCCAAAGAAACTAGCAAGAGAACATCTATTTCTATCTTGAAAGGCATGTCACGTCCAACTTTTTTGACAATTGTGCCTATTCTTGAACAGGGCATGTGGGAAGGAACCGAAGCTTCTTTGTGGAAAGTTAGAGGTAAAAAGTACAAGACGGACAAAAAGAAATTTCCTGCGGATAAATCGGTATTTCGTCTGGCAGCGATTGATCTGGTAGAAGTTGACGAGCCAATACTAACTGGCATGTGCGGCCATCCCACTGAACGCGTACGAAGATGTCTAGAATTGGAAAAGAAGTACGGCGAAAATACTTTATTACCAAATTTTATTGTGGCCTTCAACATTTTTGTTCCAGGTAGGCTCTATTTTTTTATATAATGTTAATCCACTCATGAATGGTATTTGATACTCTACATTCACATCAGGCCCACCACACTACCATCTCGTCGTCTACTTTGAAGTCCCGAAGGAAAGGATGGAAGATCTAACTGGAAAATCTAAGTCCTCTTTTTCGAACCTCGCTAGTAAGTTTTTCTTTGGGGAAGACGACACATTTCGTGATCGAGGTAAGTACATCATTGTCTTGAACTCTGAATAGAATTAGTCTCACGTCATTTCTATTCTCACAGTATTTAAGCTGTTTCCGAGGATCGCCAAAGGTAACTTTGTAGTCCGCAGCGCTGTCGGTAGTACACCAGGTAAGAATTATCTGAGAAGATATTTGTAAGAAATTTGAAACTTAACTCTTTGAAGCGTTGATTGGGAAACGGTTAAAGCAATACTATTACATGACAGAACGTTATTTTGAACTTGTTGTTGATATAAGTTCCAAAGCTCGAGCTGCTGGCATAATAAGATTATGTACTGGTTTTGCCAAAAGTTTAGTAGTTGATTTGGCCTTTGGTATTGAAGGTAACAACGAAGACGAACTTCCCGAAAAATTAATGGGGTGCTGTCGATTAAAAAATATTTGTTTTGATAACCTGAGAAGAGTTGAGCACCCAGATAATTTGTGAAAGGCCACCGTGATCTAAAGGATCTTGAACACGTTAATCTCAGTGATTCATCTTGCCATCGTCTCCTTTCAATGTCATCCCATTCCATCATTAATCCTTTGTGTTGTTATAATCTAATTTTGACCAACTATCAGAAGATAGTTTTTTTTTAATTTTTAACGTCTATTTGTGTAATAGATGTAAATTGGTTTTTTGGTTTGGAACTCTTGCTCTATATGTTATGTGCAACAGGATCAGAAGCAAAGCAAAACACTTTTTTATGGTCGAAACTGGTGAAAGGGTGTAAAGAGGATGGATAGCACAAGTGAAGAAATTCACAACAACCTCTGACTTCATCAATGTATTTTTGAATAGAATGGTGCAAGTTTTCACAATAACTTTTTATCTCATCCGTATGCTTCAGACTCTAGAGCAGTGCAAGTTCGTAACTCCATATTGATTGTTCGCAAATTTCCCATACACAGAAATGGGGGTCCGGATAAAGGAATAACTTTGCGACTTGCACTTCGCAGCAATAAGCTGTGACTATCAAGATGATGTACTTAAGATCTAACATCGGAAAAAAGGATTAAGGTTTATTAACGCAAAAACATTTAAAAATTTAACAATTAATAAACATCGATATCCTTCTGATACACAGCACAACATTCTCATTATCTCAGACTTTGAAGAGGTAGTGTAAAATAGGCTTGAACTGGAAAACTCGTGAACAAACAAGCGCCAGCAATCATTCACGAAAAAGTCCTCTATTCATAAACTTGCAACGATCGGAGTGCGTGCATGGCGTATGCACACCCTCTCATCTAATGGAAACGTGTATAAGTACAATTATTCCGGTCGTGCTTGCCGCGAAGCCTGTGCTTGTGATTGAGCTTCTTGAACTAATGTCAACTGTCGGTCCAAAGCACCAGCAAGTATTTCGTCATCATCGTCTATCCGTCGTTGATGCGATACTTGTATAGGATGTACGGGATGTGGATTATACACGATTTGTTTCGGATGAGTTTTCAGCTGTTGCTGATCTCTGTTGCTGTCAGGGTGCGGTGACATGTGACTCGGCGCAACCGATTGTGGAGGAGCATTATTATCATTACTCGAATTATTATTATTATTCGCATGATTCTTATTTCCCTTGTTGCTATGCACACGTTTGTGCTGAACCTTGAGCCTTTTATTGCCAATTTGAAACCCATTCATTTGTTCAATCGCCGCATTGGCACTGTCCACATTATCATATGATACAAATCCAAATCCCTTGGATTCCCCCGTATACTTATCAACGTAAACCTTTGCACTAATGACGTTCCCAAAGTGATCAAACACCGTCGCCAAATCTGCATCTGTCAAATCATGCGGCAAATGATAGATAAAGAGATTCGCACCAGGTGGACCCTCTTGCGGACGAGCAGTATGATGATTCGCATGATGCTGCGCTTGTTGTTGTGCATGTTGAGGTTGTGACATGAACATAGGGTGCATGTGCATGCCATTGAACGGATGATGCATGGTGGGATCTTGATAGGCTCCAGCCATGGGATGATGAGGTGGCGGTGGTTGATGATATCCCTGATAAGGGGACATTTGAGGCATTTGATGCGGTGGAGGTGGCATCATATGATTAGGGTACTGTCCGAGATGATTTTGGTTGGGAGGCGGCGGCGGCATCATATGGTTGGTGTATTGAGGATGCATTTGTTGATGTTGATGCATCATGGTAGGATGGTGAATGCCGGGTGGTCCTGTCCCACGTCCAGTACTATTTGGATTCGGCTGACTGTGCGCATGTGGATGCTGCTGCTGTGGAGTTATATCTCCATGAGATTCCTTTGCCACTTTCGTGCCACCACCACGTGATCGTGCGTTACCGCTTGGCTGAGACTGCGACGAGGCCGAAGTTGAAGCTGAACTCTGAGAAGGAAGTTGTCCACCTCCATCCGCAAACTTCACAATCATACTCCTTGCAGCACCCTCCACATTTATGGCCCCATTCAATGCTTGTATGGCATCAGCGGCAGACTGCTTCGAACCGTACTTCAAAAATGCGCATCCCTTGTTAGTTCCGTCGCTGTTGCGAATGATGTATATTTCGAGAATTTCACCGTACGGGATAAACATGTTGCGTAAGGTGCGTTCGTCCATGTTAGCGATCATTCCGATGAATAGCTTGTATTCTTTACCGTTGGCGTTCGAGTTAGAATTCGATATGGAAGAAGAGGCATTTGGGTTTGGATTGGAATCAAGATTCTGCTGGTTAACGAGCATGGCAGGGTTGGAATTCGTGCCAGGATGCTCATTGCCTTGATTGTTATTACTATAGTCATTGTGAGCCGGACGAACTTGTATAGGTCGACCATTCCGACTTTCAGGAAAACTGATCTGGTTATCCAATGCCAGTATAGCAGCTTCGGCACTTGCAGGGTGAATGTACGTGATGAAGGCACATCCACGATGTTGTCCGGTAAGTTTATCACGAATAATCGTTAATTCTTGGATGGGTCCGTACGGTTGGAAGATGGGGAACAGTTTTTCTTCATCCACACTCTTGGGTACCTGTCCTACAAATAATTTAACCGATTTGTCACTCATGGTAGGAGGAGGTGTATTATCCGAAGGAGACTGGTATGGATGATGGAACGTTCCTGGTCCAAAGTGATCTTCGGCTGGAAACACGGTTGCTGCAGCATTCATTCGTGGAATATCTGCTACTACTGATGCAGCTTCTGCTTCTACAAACGTTGTCGTTTGTTGTGTTCCAACGTTATAGTTGTTGTTAATGTTGCTGGTATTGTTGTTCTCGGTGGTGTTATTATTGTTATTTGGATCGTCTATTAGAGGATCAAACGTCATTCTGCTTCGGAGTGTCACCTTTCCTAATAATTCCAAAAAGAAAAACCCGAAAATGCTAAAAAATTTAAAAATATTCGTCAGCCAATCGGAATTCCCCAAAATTTTAACTTAACCGTCAGTAAGGCTAAAAAATTAACGCACATGTGCTCATCTCGAATTTTTTGAGTGCAGCAGCAATGATGCAACCCATCTTACCTTAGACGCCGTCGTTCGCTTCCAACTGTAATATACCACAGAGGTTAAATTAAATTTAATAATGCGTAGTGATCGATGCGTGATGCTAAAATAGATGCTCTGGAAGGGTAGTCGGTGGCGTGCCTGGACCTGCCGTCTTCGTCCACTATTCTAGATTATTGTGGTGTGTGGAAAGCAGCAACGAGCTAAAAAAGGACAAAGTGTAGGGATTCCTCTTGGGCATGTGTTGGCGATTTTTTTTGTCTTTAAATGATTTTATTTAGCTTTCCAATGTCCGTTCGGAAAGGCGCCACTTGAATAGGCTGAACCCGAACCTACTCGGAACTCGGAACGGGGGATGGCGGCGGGCAAACTTTACAACGGGATCCGGCATCCAAACGAAATTTTATTACATGTACGCTCGTACGTACAGGGAAACGGGAAACGCGGCCGGACGGACTTTCTTGAGAAAATGTCAAAAACTTTTAACACTTTGTAAATTTATTTTCTAATCGTGGACTCGTGGAAATGAAAGATACGAGAGATAGAAAGAAGAAAAGGAGGCGTCGTGTAAAAGTGGACCTTACAAAGGAGTAAAATGCCGCAGGTTCAGATGTCAGATGCGGATGATTTGGTGGTCGGTTTATTTGTATTCATGTTTATCCGACACAAATATTTCGAAAGAAAATATTTTTTATTTTGAGGTGGTGCAGTCAGTACAAAACACGAGTTAATAGAATACATGTATTAAATATTTGAATTTGAATTCAAAAAAGGTGTCCTAAATCACTCTCTGTCTATCTTACAATTTCATTTTATCAAATCACGTCAATATCTTGGAATCACACGACTTTCACCGAAGATGGCGAATACGGGGCATATAGGTGACCATCCAAAACACTTATTTGGCGACGATGTTGCTCGAAAACATTCCCTCTCTCCTGAGGAAGAATCGTGCCGTAGGAGTGAGCTTCGAAATCCCCTTGTTTTGTTCGTGGTGAACCTCTATGCCTGCTTCAAAACTTTTGCGCAATATCTGATAAGTCTGAGCAGTTTGTTTGGAATACTGCTTAGTGTCCTCTCGACTTTGTACGTCTACGAGGCCAAGAAGGAGGAATACGAAGATGGTACGTTTAGCGGCGCGAGCATGGATTGGTTCCTTTTGGGTAAGTGAGATGATTCAGGGAGAAATCAAATACCAATGTTTTCTCATGAGCTAGAAAAGGTTTCGCTGTCGTGACGCCAATGAGCATGTCAATTTCTTTTTCGTTTAGTAGACGAGAAGAAGCCCTGAAACAAATAGCCATTTACAAGAGTTACATGTATCAAATTTATTTAGCACATTCTCATTGGAGTTGGAATGATAAGAATGGCAAATCCGTGCGTGAATGCAATAAAGACTTTGACTGGCTAGAACATGCTGATGACGTCCTAAGGAATTTATTAACTTGCGCAGATGAGTTATTTCATTTTTTAACTCTACCAACTATGAGTCGAGCGGTAAGCAGGAGCATTCTATTAAGAAAGATGCTAATTCGATACCATTAGATACTAGATGGTTTTAAACTGATGTTGCGAACCCTTTCTTTTTCTAGCGTCATAGAGTCACGAATATGGGACAAGAAGAGGCAAAACGAATTGTTGTCACATCTTATGGTCTTTACGATTCAATGTACACTAGAAAGTTTGTAAGCATATCGAGAAGCACTGAAATTTTAAAGAATCGAGGACTACCTGGAAATGAAGCATCAAGGATTCGGCAGTGGGAAAGAGCCGTTGGTGAAAGTATTGAACAATTGCGTATGCTTAAGATGTACCGTACGCCTCAAGCGTTACGTTCTTTTGCAAGAATGTTTTCATTATTTTTGCCGCCATTTTACGCACCCGCATTTGCTCAACTTGCTCATGAAAGTAACTCAATTGGTCTCGGAATTGCTTTTGCAGTTATAATTAGTTTGGCACTGAGTGGTAAGTCGTGTTTTAAAATATCGTGCTCAGCATGAATTCTTTCCTGAATGGTGTTGGCTTTCTTCCGAAAAGCTATCTTCAACAGTATTTTGATCCTTGAAGACCCGTTTGTTGGATTCATCACACTGGATGGGATCGATGTTCGTGAAGAACTCGTTGTTCAATACTGGCATCAGCTCATGGAAACAAGGCGCAAGATTTTTCCTGAAGCTCCGGAGTTTATTTACGACCATATCCACAGTTGCCACTTAAGTCCAAATGTCCGAACCACAAGCTATGTATCTATTACTGACGCTGTGAATAGTCCATCGATTGGAAAATCTAACGTTGCAGAGAACATACTCAGATGTGAAGAGTAGAGCTTTACATACTAAGCACTTTTCGAATCCAATAGTGCTGAAACAAGTACTTTTATTCATTGTACATCCATCTTAACAGTTACATGGAACTCCACAGGCCTACTTCAACTAATCCATTGAATTCTAAAAATATTTATTCAAGAACCTGAAGCATCGTCAAGTCCCAATAAGCCGAAAACTACATTTAGTCGTAAATGAGCTTCTGGAAAAGTTTGAATCAATAATTAATAACCTTTAGTAGGATCAGTATATTGTTTGTACACGTCGTTTATTTCGTTCAAAATCTCTTTGTCAAGTTTGATGTCGTAAGCACCGATACATTCCTTTAATTGCGGAATTGAAGTGGACCCAATAATTGTTGATGCGACGTGTTCTCTGTGGTAACACCAGGACAGTGCCAATTCACATGGAGTCATACTAGCTTTTTTCGCGATATCACAATATTTCTTAACGGCTGCTTCGTTATAACTTCCAAGGTACCTATCCATAAATCCAGGAAACATGTTCAATCTAGCATTTTTGGAAAGATTATCTGGGTCGGAATATTTGCCAGTCAACACGCCGCCAGCAAGAGGTGAGTATGGAAGCATGGCAACATCGTGATAGTGACAAGCCTCAGCCAATCCAGCCTCAAAGTCTTTTCGTACAACCAACGAGTATGAATTCTGGATTGAAACAATTCTAGAGAATGTCGATGGATCTCTCTTCGCTAATTCTATCATAGAACAAACACCAAATGGAGTTTCATTACTTACTCCGATGTATCGAACTTTCCCACTATCCACTACCTCTTTAAGTGTCGACAATTGCTCTTCAAAAGAAACCTCATCATCTCGCACATTAACCTTTGTAAAATCGGGTTGACCAAATAATCCACCAACGTAGCGGTCAGGCCAATGAATCTGGAGCAAGTCAATGTAATCCGTTCCCAAACGTTCCAAACTAGAATCCACACTTTCTAGAATTTGTTCTCTGTTAACGATGGCGTTTGAACCATCTTTTCTCAACCATGTAATCCTGTCACTTCTTCCTGCCACTTTGGTCGCTAAAATAATGTTCTCCCGCTTTCGACCCTTCAAGAACTCGGCAACAGTTCTGTCCGTCTCTCCCTGAGACTCTGGCTTTGTGGGAACTGGATACATCTCGGCAGTATCAATGAAATTTACCCCAAACTCGTCGAAAGCCAAGTTCAATTGCTCCACACCCTCTTCACGTGTGTTTTGTTCACCAAATGTCATGGTACCCATACATACTTTCGACGCAATGAGATCTGAGGAACCGAGCTTCACATAATCCATTCCATTCTTAAGTCCCGGAACTTCGACGTTCTTAACAATGGAAGGATCTACAGTACTGGTGACAGCATTCGTGCTCAAAGCTGCGACTCGAGATAAATAAGATAATGAAGCTAGGTATAAAGCTGCCTTATTTAACATCATGTTTGAAGTTGGTTTCCTGTGTACAAGAATTATCTGTTTTGTAATGATTAGATACCCTCATCTTTGATGGATACTTGGCCAACTTTCTGCTTGCATCATCGATCGGCGCTGATGTGTCAAATGATTGGAATACCTTTTAGCCTTTGTTGGCTGACTGCTACGGTGTGGGTGTCAAGAGTCAAGAGGACGAACGTTCGCATATAGGCTAAATGTAATGCTTATGATCTGGATTCGTTTTTTCAAACACGACATCCAAAAATCTCCCCAAATCCAAATAAGAAAAGACCAGTAAGCAGCCTAACAGCTTGTTATTTGGATCTACGTCGTTAAAAAGCTACTTACAATTATGGTGAAACTCAAAAGGAACACTAGATGGCATAACGAGGTTCATATTCCATTATTTATCAAAATTTACAGCAAGTTCATAAAATAGATTTCACTTCTCGAATTCCAACTAATATGTAAATATGACAAACTTTCGAGCATTAAGTTGCAACCAGTCAACACCTCTTATCACCAACGTAATCAACGCTACTATCGCATCCATTGTTGATTGATTGGACCATCATCACGAAGTGCACATGATGGTTGTATAACTGGTTCAAAGCCCCCTTGAAGTAAAAAATTATCCTTGATCAAATGACCAAATCGTGTAACTTCTTTCCACGACGATATATCTAGTTTCGTCACCATTCCGACCAGATCTCTAGGGCCTAGATATATATCGGCTACAACATGATCGACCTTCGGTGCAAACGACTTTACCGTTTGAATATTGACACATAAAGCAACCCATTCTCTTCCACAATCGTCAGCGAATCTAACTAAGCGATCTAGACACCATAACGCCCAACGATCGCATTCAAGCACTGGGACGTTTGCATGGATATGTAACCAGCCACCTTTAGACTTATTTAAGGCTCTCACAGCAGTAGGCCAACCACCTTCACTGCTCGGTAGTAGACCAAGACTTATACGATCTATTCTACCTTCAAGTGAGCGAGCATTTATCCTACTATCTCCTTCAAAAACTTTTGCTCTGTCGTGAACATTGTTGCGCAGAAGATTATAATTTAATGCAAACAGAGCATGTGCGTTCCATTCACATGCGTAAACAAATTTTGCATGACCAAATATGAGGGCAGGTAATGTATAATAGCCTATTCCAGCATACATGTCCAAAACCACTTCGCCTTCGCGAACAAGGGAACCGAATCGGTGCTTTTCTGTTACGTTCCCCCTACTATACATAACTTTGGTAAGATCGAGTGACATCGAGAGATTGTGTTCAGTTATTGTTGTCCATCCAAGTAAATACTGACTAGGAATTAGCGGTTTCAAAGATTCGCTCAACCATTCTTGAAACCCTTTCTCAAGAAATAACAACTTACTTCTACTTTCTCGAATCTTACTCTCTACATCGACTACAGCTTTACTGATCACTCGTTTCACACGATGCAATTCCGCCAAATACTCGTAAAATATAGTTTGATATCGATCCCAATCATCTTGTTCAAGAAATCCTATGATATTTTCCACGAATGACCTCAAAATATTTTCTTGAAAAAAATTCACTTTATCAACTGGAATCAACAGGATGGCAAAATGAGGTGGGTCTCCAATTAATTCTAATCTTTTGGGAAACTTAAATCTTTCAAGGCTTTCGGCAACAAAATTTTCAGGTCGTTTACGTAGTTTCTTTGCAGCATGTACTAGCGCACAAGCAACTGCTCTCTTCACGTTAGTATCAAAATTTGTTTTCTTCGCCACGCCACTTGAACTTAGAGGGCAGATCTGAGATTCAAAACAAACTATTAGGTTACGGAATTCCTCAGGTATGTTACCTTTAATGCTATCTATCGACGCATTGGATATTTTAAGAGGGATGGCCAATAAAACAGATCTTGAAGTACATTTCGTTATTCGATATCTCTTATCAAAGAGATCACCCTTCTCAAAATAATTCTTCAGTGTTTTCGCATGTTTCGGGACACAACAAGCGACTACTATTAATACACTGTCGCCCATATCCTGTATTCGTTTCCCGTCTTTCTCGAGCATATTAATTTTCAATATTGATTTAATTTTATTTATTCATAGTCTTGCAATGAAGTGTTTCTGTCATGAACTTCGAAGTATCAATACATGTATTTCATATTTCGAACTTGTAAAAATGAATGAGTGTTGATTGTTGATTGTTGATTTTTTTTATGTCGATTGTCGATTGTTGGCTTTGAATAATCTAAATTACTGATAAAGCCGTTATTATACTTATATTGGTATCCCAAAAAAGATCTCACTGTTGGTTTGTTGGTTTGTCCCAGGTGAACTCGATGAATCTTTTGATAGGATTGATATCATAAAATCATACATGAACTCCTACAAGTAACGATAATAATTCTTAATTCATTCTAGTGTGAGGCTGCCCCACCTTCTTGCAAGAAATTCCTACGTTCTTGCTGTGCCTTTCAATCAACCGAAACTTTGAATCTTTAAAAATAATTATTATGATAGGCATTCGATACACGTGCCTATTTCTTTTACTTGCCCTAATTCAATGTCAAGGGTTTACTCCATTTATGACGTCAAATACTTCCTGTAGAGTTGGAATAGATTGCGAACCGCGTCGTAGAATTCCTCATGGTCAGCGAACGCAAGCACAACCTTTTATGTTGAGAGCGGGGGCTGATGAAGATGATTGTACTGAACAGGAGGTAGGGGAAAAGAAAAATCCCATTGTGAAGGAAATGGTCGCTGAGGCTTTTGGTACAGCAATTATAGTTCATCTCGGGTGTGGAACAGTCTGTGCAGCTCTGTATAAATCTGCCCAAGTTGGTCTCTTTCAAATTGCTGCTGGTAAGTTTAAAGTCTTCGCCGCTTTTGTTTTTTTGTTTCTCTCATCCGTTTGTCCTTCATTGTGTATTTAGTCTGGGCCTTTGCTGTGTCTCTCGCAATTTACTGCACCGCTGCGATTTCTGGTGCGCATTTAAATCCTGCAATGACTCTTGCCTTTTCAGTCTTTCGTAAATTTCCGAAGTGGAAGATCATCCCTTATGTATTTGCTCAGCTAGTTGGGGCTATATTGGCTGCTTCTTTAAACTATTTACTGTACGCCAAGGACATTTTTTCGTTTGAGGCATCGAAAGGAATCGTGCGGGGATCTCAGGATAGCTACATTTCTGCATCAGCATTTGGCGAATATTTTATGGGATTGGACTATAAAACTGCTTTCTTCGCTGAATTTTTCGGTACAGCTGTCTTAGCCTTTGTTATCTTTTCTCTGACGAATGAAAAGAATGATGAGGTTCCGAAAGGTTTTGCGCCAGCTCTAATTGGCGCCACTGTGGGTGCGCTAATCAGCGTGATAGCACCTCTCACTCAGGCCGGTTTTAATCCAGCTAGAGATTTTGGTCCTAGAATCGTTACCTGGTTTACTGGCTGGAAAGCAGTTTCTTTTCACGGATGGTGGGTCTATGTTATCGCCCCACTTCTCGGCTCCATTTGTGGTGCTTTCTCTGCAGACAAAGTTTTGTGGAGAGCTTAAGCGGACAGAAAAAGTTATCCGACTCCTCCCAACACCTTATCTTGTCCGTGAAGAGTGTGTAGTGATGTAAATTACAACAAACGTTTTTTCAAGGAATTTTTGAGAACTCTGTGTCTCCAACAGCTGAAATCCTGAGAGGTGTGGAAGCATTTAAGTTCCTGCTTCAGCAAATGTCTGAGGTAGCAATGACATCACATTTATTCATTTGCCTTCAGTCTCATCAAAAGTGTGCTAAGTGAAGAACGATCGCTGCTTTAAATATTCTTCTAGAACAAAAGTATTCTGCTAATACAAGATATTTACAACTATTAACTTCAACCATCCATTAACACCTGCTAAGTAACACTGAATTTTTTACAAATTGTACGATTACAGTGGTGTCCTTGTCAAGTTTTGAGAACTGTCAATCAAGTTACAAGTTCTCGACTGCCCAGATACCAAACGCAATCGTTGCGATTACCCCACCAAACGAGAAGATGAGAATAGGAGCATCTCCTCCATCTAAAGTGGTACCAACAACATCTCCTACTTTCTTAGCATAACGACGACGAGGTCCCGAGCACTGTGGGCATCTGAATCCAGGTCCCTGTTCTTCAAAATAAAATCCAGCACTGCACATTGTTTCAACAGAATGCGAGGTAAGCGTACGTGTTCATCACACTCCCACACACACACACAAACACACACAAAGAAACCATGATAACACAATCCTCACCATTCACTTCTATCATATATGTACCCACAATCCTTGCAAACCCATTCGCCTTGCCAGTACTTTGCTGCCTTCGCCTCTTCTTCCGCTTTCTGTGCTGCAGTCTTCTTCTTTCCAAAGACCATATTAAGCTCCGTGTTACTGCTAGCACGCGAAATAGCGAACCCACTGGAAACTCCGTTGCTGGTGAAAGCCGAGACCACGCTCAACATCATGAGAAGGGAGAGAATAAACTTACGGATCATATTTACAAAGTGATAGTAGTATTAATACGTGTTTCAGTAACTTTATGTACAAACAATGATAGGTTAGATATACTCCATGACATTCTTCGGTGGAGTTGAAAGAAGAAAGAAAAAGGAAAGGAAGAGCACATTGGTTTGTTGCTTTGGGTCTGCGACGCAACGCGACATATGAATGATGTGTTTGCGTGTCGTTCTCGTAGAAATCTACGGAACAACATACGAACTTTGATGGGTGTGCATTGAGTTCGTAGTCAGCTGAGATGCATGTGTGTACGTCACACGTCTTTCCAAACACATAGGAATCATCTGTCATCTGTCATCTCTCTCTAGAGAAAGGGGATGAGTGACACCCAAGCGAGGTGAAGCAAGGCTGACGGCTCTATCTTTCCTCTTATCTATGAGTGTGTGTTTATCGGCTGATCTTTTTTTATGACGGATTACAGTCATCCGCGTAAAGATCGTAAATAGAGATAAAGATATCCAACCAGAGCATCTTTCAAAATTTCACTTGTGTTTGCAGAATCATTTCATTGGAGAGATTTAGAAGCTGTAGTTGGAAGAGGGAGTGAAAACCTTAAAGTAATACGAAACTATGAAAGATATCGTCAAGCGTGGAGTTGTGGCATCTATTGCACTTATTCAAGTAAATCCTGTGAATGGTTTCCATGTGCCAGCTGGTGCGATACCTACGGTTGGCAATGGGATGGGCATTAGGACAATGAATCGACATGATGGCAGGTCAATCGCCGCATCTCCTTTCACAAGGAAAGCCGGTCTTCGTATGGCGGTAGAAGGCGATTTTGATCCCGATGCGATATCTAAGAGTGTTGCGGCAGTGGAAGCAGGATCTTTGAAAGCTAGGCTTCGTGCCATCTATAAATTTTCGCGTCCACATACCATTCGAGGAACAATTCTTGCCAGTTTCGCTGGTACCATACGAGCGCTCATTGATACCCCAGGGGCAATCGCAGGGGCGAACTGGAGTCTGATGTTGCCGAGGGCTTCCGTTGGAATGATTGCATTGCTTTTAGGAAATGCATTCATTGTAGGGATTAATCAAATATATGATAAAGGCATCGACGAACTCAACAAGCCTTTTTTACCTGTTGCGAGTGGAGAAATGTCGACGAAATTTGCATGGGCGACTGTTCTCGGTTGTGGAACAATTGGACCCGCAATTGTTTACAAGTTTTTCCCTTTCCTTTTGTTTAAGTTGTATATGTTGGGATGGCTGCTAGGTGCTGTATACTCAGTGCCTCCTATTCGTACTAAGAGAAATCCAATTGCAGCTGGTTTGACTATCGCCACTGTTCGTGGATTTTTGCTTAACTTTGGAGTATATTATGCCGTCAAAGATGCTATTGGCGCCACCTTTTCATGGTCTCCAAAGGTTTCATTTATTGCTAGATTTATGACTATATTTGCGACTGTTATTGCAGTGACTAAAGATTTACCAGATATTGAAGGAGACAAAGCATACAATATCGAAACTTTTGCTACGAAAATTGGTGTAGCAAAAATTGCGAAAGGCGCGTCGGCTTGTTTGTTGCTTAACTACGTTCATGCCGTGGCAACGGCCATATTATCACCCGCAAAAACTTTCAATATGATTCCAATGGTAGGTGGTCATATTGCTTTGGCATCATTGCTTTTCGCGCGCTATACCCAACTAGAACCGGAGTCTATCCCATCAATCAAGAAGTACTACAAATTTATTTGGGATAACTTCTACTTGGAATACTTTCTGTACACTCTAATCTAAACTAAAAGAACAATAAGCATTTAATATCGTTCATCATCCGTCTGTTATTTCAGAGAGGCTAGTTGCTTACCAATACTCATTTAAGAGGGCATGGACTGTGCACAAGCTCACCACTTTGGCAACAGAGGTCCTATCGAGGTTTGATCATCCGTTAAAAATATCAAGCTTTGCAATTCAGCTTTGTCCATCAGGTAATAAAGTCATTAACAAATGCTCTTTCTTCAGCATTCAAAGGCATGAATCTCCTTCCCAAACAGGAAGTATCAACAGATAGTGATGACCGAGTTTAATTTTAATTTTCATTAACTTTGTTTTCGTCAAAAATCTTTTATCTTTGCATTCAATAGCAATCGAAAGTATGGTTTTACCTAGGTACCGCCCGAACTTATCTTCTACAACATACTTCAAATCCTATCGTTCTGGTAAAATATCCAATGCTTAGCTAACAAATCAATAAAGTCAAAGAAGCATCTGAAACACAACTTCCTCCAGTTTTACCTTCATGGAACATGGAATGAATTGAATAGCGGGATACCGATTATTGTAACATCTCTCAACATTCATACTTAAAATGATTTCGTTTAGTCTAACAAATGACGTTTCATTGTCATTCAATCCGGTCCAGTCATAAGGCCACTTTTTATTGCACTTACCATCTCAGTATACTTGCTGAATGTAGCAGAAATATGAATCATCTCGTCGTTACGATGTTAGTTGTTTATTAGCAATCTTATATTTCAAATGAAATGTCCTACGAAATTCAATAAGATCGGATAAGTATATTGATTATATTAAATTTAATTTGGAAAAGATAATACTGCATTTAGTCTAGCTCTAAACATATCTCTAAATCTCAGAATTGAGGATTATTGACTCATTTTAAGTAATTACGAACTAGGTTTTAACATTATTATTCGTCAACATTATCAGAATTTCTCGCCTTCGTAGACTGCAAACAAGCTTTTCTAACATTCCTACTGATCCGATATCTCTTCCGAAGCATCAAGAATAAGCTGTTCCGAATCCGTAACCAGTTGAGATTTAGCAAGAGGACCACTCTGTTCGTCGCTATGAGAACATACTTCGCGTTCTTCATCATCAATATCTTCATCGCCTTGCGTTGGGCCGAAAACAAGCTGTTCCAGATGTGTGACCAATTTAGATTGCGCAGGAAGGTCACTCTCTTCGTCCCTTTGAGAACATACTTGGCGTTCATCATCATCAATATCTTCATCGCCTTGCGTTGAGTCAAGAACAAGCTGTTCCGTTTCCATTCTAGAATCAGAAACTTGAATTAATTCCTCGGCTGAATTACATTCTAAAATACTAACATCCACCTTATCACTAGTATTTTGATGAACTTCTTCATGGTATGTTCTTGCGTCTTCGGCGCGTTTCTCCTCTTCGTCACTCACGTTCACATCAACCATACCGTCATTTGTATGTACCTGATGAATGGCATCATTATCATTGTTATCACTACTATATTCAATGTATGCTACAGTAGCATCATCATCCACGTAAGGCCTCGTGGCATCATCATTTAAGATATCTTCATTTTCGCTGCACCCACTTTCGTCGTCTTCTACCTTTGGAGGACTACTATTACTCGAACGACTCGTCAATACAGGTGCAAATAATGATTCGTTTTCATCATCGCTATCAATGTTACTTTGATCATTGTCTGACTTCTGCTGTGGCAACTCTCCCATGTTGAAATTGTTATCAGCACCTTCCTTCTCGTCGATATCTTCTTCGTCATCGTCATCTAAGATGGTACGTCGTCGAACGATCAAAGGTTTTTCCTTTTGAAGTTGTTCGTCTTTCTCGTTTGCTTTTTGCGACGCAGCATCATCTTTCGTAGCCACTGGAGCTACATCCATTTCATTTCCTTTGGCATCCACAACATGATCATCGAACTGCACTTCATGTTCCTCCTCCTCGTCATCATATTTGTATTTATTATGGGAACGATTTTGTTCAGCATCATTGTTATTGCTGTTGCGATTGTAAGGGTTACTATTCCCAGAAACACCTGGAACGGCAACCGATGTAGCACCTACATTACTGCGACCATACGGATTCTCCATTGCTGCAGCTGCTGGAATTTGAGCCACGCTAGTCGGAGAACCATCTACTCTTCCTCCACCACCACCTTCCACACCTTGCAGCTGCTGCCGTGGAAGTACAATCACCGATAACATTTCATCCGCTCTCTCAACCCCAAATTCCTCGGTTAAAACCTTACGTCTCATTTCATTCCGCATGACCTTCATGTAATCCTTACACTCTCGCGTATCCCCCATCTTTTGAATCGTATCTATGGTATCCTCCCAAGCTGCATGAGGAAACATACCTTCCGTCCATTCTTTCACGGTACGCATTAGAGTATTGATGTACCGAACCTCGTCTCCTCTTTTACGATAGGATCGTAATCCAGCACATGTATTTTGGAGTGGTACCAGTTCCGATTTTAATTTGGACATGGTCAATTTCGGACGTGGTGCTTTACGTTTCTTGAGGAGCATTCGAGCCTCATCATTGTCGCCGTCATTAGTAGGGGATTGTTTTTTGCCGACTTCGGTAGCTTCACCAAATTCTTTGGAAAGGATGCGTTCCTGATCGTTCTCTTCGCTGTTTAAGGATGAGTCATCGTCCGTATCGTAGTAACGTTGGTTTGTTATAGAGGATGCCATTTGTTTTTGTTGTTGGATTAGTACATGTATATCAACGAGAGTTTATGAATTCATACTCTTTGATTGACACTGTGAGAAAGATGATTGTTATTTTACATCATTGCGAGATGGCACATCTTTATTTGAATGATTTAGCTAAGCTATGCTAGCTTTCACTGGAAGTGTGCAGTGACCACAGATACTGGATGAAGGGATATAAATTTTGAATTTTGTTTTCTTTATGTAATAAGAACTACTATTACACAAAAAGCGCAATTGCAGGAATTAGATTGAATCTAAACACGTACGCAGTATTCAGGAAATATTAAAAACGAAAACAAAAACATGTAACGAAGTTTTGACGCAGCACGTGCATAGGAATATTATCATAAGCATGCAGAAAAAGAAATCGTTTGTGGTAAAGACAGCTGCAAAATCAAATCTTTCATGTGAGATAAATAAAAGTTACAAAACACATTGTGAAAACACACTTGCACTTATTCAGCATTTATTAGGAGTAAACCTACCCTAACATATTGATCTTGATGTCTTTCAATATATTAAAAGTGTCTCAATATAGAAACGCAATATGATGTGATGAGCCAATATCCTGAGTGTCAACATTGCTTTGTTGATTTGTTGTCCGCTCTACTCGCGGTGTCAGATAAAACACAAAAGCTTGAAGATTATTCAACAACACAGCCCATGACCACTTGAAGCATTAAACCAGTACTCACTGAAAATTAATAAGACATACCGTAAACAACATAATACAACATGAAAAAAAACTAGTCGACGTACAACAACAAGATTGTGCAAAATAATCACAAAAGTACATCGTAATACATATGCGCTGTAATTATCAAGTCTAGCAATTCAAGATCTAATACGGTTATCATTCTATTCTACTTCTCTATGTCCTCACCATCCATGCCATCCTATATGC
>Ga0209092_10001620_pt1 | contig 21601 bp, 16 predicted proteins | sample FraStrMetagenome_FD_187446 | JGI IMG/M metagenome (GOLD analysis project Ga0209092, IMG submission 187446) | Marine eukaryotic phytoplankton communities from Arctic Ocean - Fram Strait ARC3M Metagenome (SPAdes) (version 2) | ecosystem: Environmental > Aquatic > Marine > Oceanic | place: Fram... | reverse complement strand
AGATCTTTCAGGGGCTTCACAATATACAAGTAACGCTCCTAGATATATTTTAGATGCTGTTCTACAATGGAATTTTTATCAAAATTTCGAACTTTGGTTTGGTCAAACAAAACTACCAGGAAACAGAGAGCGTGTCATTTCTTCTGGAAACTTGCAACAAGTAGACCGTTCGTTATTAAACAGTCGTTTTACAATCGATCGTGATTTTGGATTTCAGCTTAGACACCATTTTAACTTAACAGACACCTTTGTTGTCAAAGAGATTTTTTCTTTAGCACAAGGAGAAGGTAGGAATATCACAACAGGAAACTTAGGCGGGCATCAATATACAGGTCGTATAGAGCTCCTTCCTTTTGGTAATTTTGCAAGTAAAGGAGATTATAAAGGAAGTGATTTGAAGCGTGAGAAAAAGCCAAAATTAGCAATCGGTCTTAGTTATGACCACAATAATAATGCAGTTAAAACCCGAAGTAACCAAGGGTCTTACATGACAATTGACGGAACTGAGGATGCTTATTTCGAAACTAATATCAATACGGTTTTTTTAGACGCGATGTTTAAATACAATGGCGTTTCATTAATGGCTGAATATTCGGATAGAACTGCTTCTGATGCGTTCGCAAAAAACAGTGATGGCTCCCTAACAGGCGACGAAGTTCAAGTTGGAAAAGGGCTGAATTTACAAATGGGTTATCTTTTTAATAATGATATCGAAATTTCTGGTAGGTACACTCATATTGAATTAGACAAGAGCGTTACAGGTGAAAATCCTGAAAGTCAATACACCCTAGGACTTTCAAAGTATATCGTTGGACACAAGCTAAAAGTTCAAACTGACATTAGTCACTTAGAAATTGAAGGAAGTAACAACAAATTAATGTACCGCCTTCAAGTTGATTTTCATTTTTAAAACATAACATTAACTTAACTTTACAAACAGAAAGTCTTAAGAGATTTGCTTGCTAACACAAACTAAATTATGGAAAATATTTATTTATATATGATTGTTGCTTTAGCCTTCTTGGCTGTCGCCGACTTGGTTGTTGGAATCAGTAATGATGCAGTGAATTTTTTAAACTCTGCCATTGGTTCTAAAGCGATTTCTTTTAGAACAATTATGATTGTCGCCAGTGTAGGAGTTGCTATTGGCGCGATTTTTTCGAGTGGGATGATGGAAGTGGCCCGAAAGGGGATTTTTAACCCTGGTGAATTTATGTTTAATGAAATCATGATTATTTTCATGGCCGTCATGATTACTGATATTTTACTTCTAGACATCTTTAACTCTTTAGGGATGCCTACCTCAACAACCGTTTCTATTGTGTTTGAACTCTTAGGGGCAGCCGTGGCGATGGCCTTGATTAAAATTGCTGCAAATGGTGGAGATTTCAGTGAAGTTGTTAATTATATCAATACATCTAAAGCCTCTCAAATTATTTTCGGAATTCTGCTTTCGGTCGTAGTCGCCTTTTCAATTGGGGCAATTGTACAGTGGGTTTCCAGACTACTACTGTCGTATGACTTTCAAAGAAAAGCAAATTGGATGGGCGCTTTATTTAGTGGCGTTGCATTGACAGCTATCACCTACTTTATCTTTATGAAAGGGTTAAAAGGTACCGCTTATGCAAAACAACCTTTTGATATACTTGGAGGAGGAACAATGAAGGACTTCTTGGAAAACCAAGTGTTTTATATAGTAGTGGTAAGTTCAATACTATGGTCATTATTATCCTATATGTTAATTGTTTATGCAAAAACAAACATCTATAAGTTAATAATTATAGTAGGAACTTTTGCATTGGCACTCGCTTTTGCAGGAAATGATTTGGTTAATTTTATTGGGGTACCAGTAGCAGCATTTAATGCCTACACAGAATGGTCCGCATCTGGACTCTCTGCAGCAGATTTCCCGATGGACGTATTAGCCTCTAAGGTTCCTACAAATAACTGGCTGTTATTTGGAGCAGGAATGGTCATGGTTGCGACTTTGTGGTTTTCAACAAAAGCCAAGAATGTGGTTAAAACCTCTTTGGATCTTTCAAGTCAAGGGGATACAAAAGAACGCTTTCAACCAAATTTCTTATCACGTGGGTTTGTGCGATTTGCAATGGGAGCTTCAAACGTCTCTTCATTTGTATTACCAACTTCATGGCAAAACAAAATTGAACAACAATTTGAACAACCCGTTATAAAATTAACGAATAACAAAGTTCATGAATTACCCGCTTTTGACTTAGTTAGAGCCGCTGTAAACCTTATGGTAGCTGCCGTTTTAATATCAATTGCAACCTCCTACAAACTACCTCTATCAACCACTTACGTGACTTTTATGGTAGCCATGGGAACTTCATTAGCAGACAGGGCTTGGGGGGCAGAAAGTGCCGTATACCGTGTTGCAGGGGTTATTAATGTGATTGGGGGTTGGTTCCTAACAGCGCTTAGTGCTTTTAGTGCCGCAGCTTTGGTTGCTTATTTATTAAACCTGAATGTAGAGGTCATGTTTCCAATCCTGCTTTTGGCTGCAATCATTTTACTCATTAGAAGTTCAATTGTTCACAGAAAAAAAACCAAAGAGATGGCATCTGATGACCGCTTGACAAAAACAGAAAGCAGTTCGGTTCAAGGCGTTATTACTGAGAGTGCTGCAAATATCGCCAATGTATTGAAGCGAGGTAAAAAGATTTATGCGGCAACTTTTACTGGGCTTTCACAACAAGATTTAGAATCGCTCAAAAAGAACAAAAAACAAATCGTTAAACTCTCTGACGAAGTAGATGAGCTAAGAGATAATATATTTTACTTTATAAAAAACTTAGATGAATCTAGTATTGGCGCAAGTAATTTCTATATCCTAATTTTAGGCTATTTACAAGACATGACGGAATCACTTACGTACATCACTAAAGTAAGTCATAAGCACGTTAACAATAATCACAAAAAACTAAAGTTCAATCAAATTAAAGAGCTTAGTCAGATCAATGATTCTATAGAGACGTTGTTTTCAGAAGCCATAGACGTCTTTAAGTCTGAATCTTTTGAAAAGATAGATGCTATTATTAAGCAAAAAAATGAGATTGCCGCCATACTTAAATCTAATATAGAGACACAAATAACGCGAACGCGTACTGAGGAATCAAGTCCAAAAAACACCACACTTTACTTTAGTTTATTGTTAGAGACAAAAGATTTATTAAATGCGACAACTAGTTTGTTAGAAGAATACCACGAAGCCTATGATAGCAGTGTGAAGCCTGCTACCATAAATGATGAAGGTGAATAATAAACAATTCCTTTACCGCATAAAAAAAGCACCTAATTTGCATTAGGTGCTTTTTTTATATTAAATGGTTTCTATTAAGAACCGCACATTAAGCAATCATCTCCTTCTGCTTCTTTTGCTTGTTCAATCAAAGCCTTCATTTCATCTGCACTCATAGGCTCTACATCTACAGCAGTTTCTTGAGAAAACGTAGCAGCGGTGTTAGCGGCTTTTTCTTGTTGCTTTTCTAAAACAGCTGCTTCTGTTACTACATCAGCAACTTCTACTGATGCTGGTTCGGGCGCTTCCTTCTTTTTATTGTCTAAAGTGAATTTAATCGCGTCAACAGCACTTTTTGTTCTTAGGTAGTACATCCCTGTTTTTAATCCACTCTTCCATGCATAGAAATGCATTGATGTTAATTTAGCCATTGTCGCACCTTCCATAAACAAGTTTAAGGATTGTGATTGATCAATAAAATAGCCTCGCTGACGAGACATATCTATAATGTCTTTCATGCTTAATTCCCAAACTGTTTTGTACAGTTCTTTAATGTCTTGAGGAATTACATCTACATGTTGAATAGATCCGTTCGCACGCATGATATCTTGCTTCAAGCCTTCGTTCCATAACCCTAGCTCAACTAAATCTTCTAATAAGTGCTTGTTAACAACAATAAACTCTCCTGACAACACACGACGGGTGTATATATTGGAAGTATATGGCTCAAAACATTCATTATTTCCGAGAATTTGAGAGGTACTTGCCGTAGGCATTGGTGCAACTAAAAGTGAATTTCGTACACCATTCTTTAGGACTTCTTTACGAAGCTCTCCCCAATCCCAAAGACCACTTAACTCTTCGTCTTTAAGCCCCCATAAATTGTGTTGGAATTTCCCTTCACTTATTGGAGACCCTTTATAGCTTTGGTATGGGCCGTCTTCAGTTGCTTCCTCCATAGAGGAGGTTACAGCTGCAAAATAAATAGTTTCAAAAATATCCTGGTTCAATTGCTTTGCTTCATCACTAGTAAAAGGCAGTCTTAATGCAATAAATGCATCGGCTAAACCTTGAACTCCTATGCCGATAGGTCGGTGTCTCATATTGGAGTTTTCGGCCTCAATTACTGGGTAGTAATTTCGATCGATCACTTTGTTTAGATTTCGAGTCACTCGTTTTGTGATCTTATACAACTCTTGATGATCAAAAGCACCATCTTTAATAAACATTGGAAGCGCAATAGATGCTAAATTACAAACAGCGACTTCATCAGGTGATGTGTACTCAATGATTTCTGTGCATAAATTAGACGAACGTATGGTTCCTAAGTTTTGCTGATTAGATTTACGGTTTGCAGCATCTTTGTAGAGCATGTATGGAGTTCCGGTCTCAATTTGAGACTCTGTTATTTTTTCCCATAATTCTCTTGCTTTGATGGTTTTTCGTCCCTTCCCTCTTCCTTCATAATCTAGGTACAAGGCTTCAAACTCTTCACTGTGGGTGTCTGGTAAACCAGGGCACTCGTTTGGGCACATTAAGGTCCATTCTGCATCTTCCTGAACGCGTTTCATAAACAAGTCGGGAATCCACATCGCATAAAATAAATCCCGTGCACGCATTTCTTCTTTTCCGTGATTTTTCTTTAAATCAAGAAAATCGAAGATATCAGCATGCCATGGCTCTAAATAAATCGCAAAGCTTCCTTTACGTTTTCCACCACCTTGATCAACATAACGTGCTGTATCATTGAATACCCGAAGCATAGGAACAATCCCGTTACTAGTGCCGTTAGTTCCTGCGATATAGCTTCCTGTAGCTCTAATATTGTGCATTGCTAATCCAATTCCTCCTGCAGACTGAGATATTTTAGCCGTTTGTTTCAAAGTATCATAGATACCATCAATACTGTCATCTTTTGCGGTCAATAGAAAGCAAGACGACATTTGAGGTTTTGGTGTACCGGCATTAAATAATGTCGGCGTTGCATGCGTAAAGTACTTTTTAGACATGAGCTCGTAAGTCTCAATAGCGGAGTCTAAATCATTTAAATGGATTCCAATAGAGACGCGCATCAACATGTGCTGTGGGCGTTCTGCTATAATTCCATTTAATTTTAAAAGATACGAACGCTCTAACGTTTTGAATCCAAAATAGTCATAACTAAAATCTCTATTATAAATAATCGTAGAGTCAAGTTTATCTTTGTTTTCTGAGATTACTTTATAAACTTCATCAGAAAGCAAAGGAGCGTCTTTCCCCGTTCTTGGGTTTACGTATGTGTATAAATCGTGCATGACTTCGCTAAAAGTCTTCTTCGTATTTTTGTGTAAGTTAGAGACTGAGATACGTGCGGCAAGACGGGCATAGTCTGGGTGGGCAGTGGTCATGGTTGCTGCGACTTCTGCTGCCAAGTTATCTAATTCACTAGTTGTGACACCGTCATATAATCCTTCTATAACGCGCATGGCTACTTTTAAAGGATCTACCAATTCATTTAAACCATAGCAAAGTTTTTTAACCCTTGCCGTGATTTTATCGAACATGATTTCTTCTTTTCTGCCATCTCTTTTTAGTACGTACATTTTTTTAATCTTTTTTACTTTTTTGATGCTGCTTCAAAAAAGCGGTTAGTTGGTTAGCCTAGTAATATTTGAGTTTCCCCAAATGCTTGGTTTTTATTTTTTTTTAACCCGTTAGTTAGGAGGTTAAAAGGTTTGGTTGTATGCGATTTTAGTGTGTTTTAATTTCTAATTCTAGAGAGTGATTTCTAGAATTCAGAATCGAAACTATATTTATTGGTATCCTCTTCTTCTTTGTTAAGAACCCCTGCTTTCTGATATTCAGAAACTCGTTTTTCAAAGAAATTTGTCTTTCCTTGAAGTGATATCATATCCATAAAATCAAATGGATTTGCTGTATTGTATTCCTTTTCACAATCTAATTCTTGTAGCAAGCGATCCGTTACAAATTCTAAGTACTGTGACATCAATTTTGAGTTCATTCCAATCAAACTAGCTGGCAGAGACTCTGTAATAAATTCTCTTTCTATATTCAAGGCATCAATTAATATTTCTCGAATGCGTTCTTTAGGGACTTTATTTATTAGGTGTTTGTTGTGCAGGTGAACTGCAAAGTCGGCGTGCACGCCTTCATCTCTTGAGATCAACTCGTTAGAGAATGTCAACCCTGGCATTAGGCCGCGTTTTTTAAGCCAAAATATAGAACAAAATGCTCCTGAGAAGAAAATACCTTCTACCGCTGCAAATGCAATAAGACGTTCGGCAAAACTTGGAGAATCAATCCACTTCAATGCCCAATCTGCTTTTTTCTTAATCGCAGGAAAGTTTTCAATGGCATTAAAAAGCTTGTCTTTTTCTACCTCGTCCTTTACGTAGGTGTCTATCAATAGTGAATACGTTTCACTATGAATGTTTTCCATCATGATTTGGAATCCATAAAAGAATTTTGCTTCACTGTATTGAACTTCATTTACAAAGTTTTCTGCTAAGTTTTCATTTACAATACCGTCACTCGCTGCAAAAAAGGCAAGGATATGCTTGATAAAATAACGCTCATCCTCATTAAGTTTTGTGCTCCAGTCTGTTAAGTCTTGGTGCAAATCAATTTCTTCAGCAGTCCAAAAGCTAGCCTCTGATTTTTTATACCATTCCCATATATCATGATGTTGGATTGGAAAAATAACAAATCTATCTTTATTTGGCTGTAAAATTGGTTCTACTTGTGACATCTTTTTTTTAAAATATTTACGATTTTTGGAATAAACTACGACGCTATTGTGCGCTTAACAAAGGTTCAAAATTGTTGCCTTAAATGAAAGTCATTTTTATAAACATTGCCTGTAAGTTTTTAACAACGAGTAGGTTTTTTCCTACAACAAAAAAACGAAGTTAATCAACTAAAACACTAATAGCTAAGGCATTAGTGTGTCGCTCTCTCTTAGGGACAAAGGGTGTCGTTTTAAGTCAAAAAAAGGATAAATTCATTTAAGGGTTGTCAAATTATTAAAAAGACCTAAAATTCTGGTCTACAATTACATGAATAGCTTTGGGTGGTCTGCAGGTCTTTATAGGCTCTATTTGTGGGTCGCTGCCACTTTTTCTAGCTCAGTATACCAATCGGCTCCAAACTTTCGAATGAGGGCTTCCTTTACAAATTTATAAACAGGAACCTGAAGTTCTTTTCCTAATGTACAGGCGTCATCACAAATATGCCAGTGATTGTAGTTGACAGCAGAAAACTCAGTATAATCTTTTACGCGAACTGGGTATAGATGACAAGACACTGGTTTTTTCCAACTCACATCGCCCTGGTTATATGCTTCTTCAATAGCACACAGAGCCGTTTTCTTCTCGTCGAAAATTACGTAAGCACAATCAGCGCCGTTAATTAAAGGCGTTTCTAGTTCACCGTCTTCTGAAACAACATGCGTCCCTTGGGCTTCAATAGCTGCAATGCCTTCCTTGCGCAGATAGGGTTTAATGACAGGGTAAATGTCTTTCAAAATATCGGCTTCTGAGGCCTCAAGTGGAGCCCCTGAGTCCCCGTCTACGCAACAAGCTCCCTTACATGCGCTAAGATTGCAAATAAAATCTTTCTCAATAATGTCTTCGGAGACTATGGTTTTTCCTATTTGAAACATGCCTCAAATATACTATTTATTGTAAACATTTAGAATGAAAATAATCCCGTAAAATAAACTTGCAATTATAATTAATTATTAGACCTTTGTAGGCATATAATATAAAATGATGAGTTTCGACTTTAAAGAGATTTTAACGACATTTATGGTGCTTTTTGCTGTGATTGATATTGTTGGAAATATTCCAATTATTATTGATCTCAGAAAAAAGGCTGGCCATATCCAAAGTGGAAAAGCTTCAGTTATAGCAGGAGTTATCATGATTGTTTTTTTATTTTTAGGAGAAAGCATTTTAACCCTCATTGGAATTGATGTCCATTCATTTGCGGTCGCTGGGGCATTTATTTTGTTCTTTATTGCACTTGAAATGATCTTAGGGATCACACTCTACAAGCAAGAAGAGGGGACTGCCATGAATGCCTCTGTTTTTCCTTTAGCGTTTCCTTTAATTGCTGGACCTGGAAGCCTTACAACATTATTATCTTTAAAATCTGAGTTTCACACAGAAAACATCATCATTGCAATGGTTATAAATGTTCTTGTGATCTTCATAGTACTCAAAACATCCTCACGAATTGAGCGATTGATTGGGCAAAATGGAATCGATATTATTAGAAAAGTATTTGGAGTCGTTCTCTTGGCAATCGCTGTCAAGCTATTTACCTCTAATATTAAATTTTTATTATAAGTATGCGAGTCTTAACTTATTTATTATCTGCAGTAGCCATTGTTATTATTGGGTTTAACATCACAAAAATTAATTTCTCTGCTCCCTTTGAAAACGATAGCTACACTGCAATTATCACGGCAATAGCCGGAGGGTGTGCAATTCTTTTACTTAGCATTCTTCGTGTTGTTAAAAAAATAGACCGAACCGTAAAAGAAAAATCTTAGTTTACAATTTGTAAAGATTCTATCTCGAGCACTTTTTGCAAAATTGGATCAATTTCGCTAATAACTTCAGCCGCAGCAGAATCTCCAAAAAGTTGTTTTACAAAGCCAGACTTTAAAAGAACTTTTAGAGCGTATTCATGAGTCGTCTTTTCACTCACTGTAATTTCAGTTAACTCTTTTAGGTAAGTAATAAATTTTTGATAAAGAGAGTCTGATAGTTCAAATTCTTTTAAAAACTGTGACTTTGATAACGATTCATAACGAGAACGTTGTTTATCTAATTGTTCGAAAACAAAGAAATCTAAAACCCCTGTCCCTTTTAGAAGTTCAAACAAGGGGCTGTTAAAGATTGCATCGTAAGGCAAGTAAATGTCTGGAATTATACCTCCACCACCATAAACAATCTTCCCTTTTGGGGTTGTAAACTTCAGGCTGTCAACACTAGATTCAGAATCGGTCTGGCTTGTCTTACGATCTTCCAACCGCTTGTAATAAGAATCATAATAGGCTTCAGATCCGCCAAGGTAAGAACGCTGTATAGACCGGCCTGTGGGTGTGTAGTATCTTGCTGTGGTGAGCCTAATTGCACTTCCATCCCCCAAGCCCATTTCTTGTTGAACTAATCCCTTTCCAAATGAGCGCCGGCCAATAATAGTGCCTTTGTCGTTATCTTGAAGCGCACCTGCAATGATCTCACTTGCAGAGGCCGAATTTTCATTAATTAATACATAAACATCAGCGTTTTTAAATCGCCCTTTTTCGGTTGCATAACTTTCGTTGATTCGGTTAGATTTGTTTTTGGTAAATAGGATAAGCTTACCTGCTTCAAGAAACTCATCCGCAATTTGTTCGGCAATCTGCAAAAACCCTCCAGGATTATCGCGTAAATCTAATACTAAGTTTACAGCGCCTTTTGACAGTAAATCATTAACTCCTTTTTCAAACTCTAAATAGGTGCTTTCAGCAAAGCGATTGATTTTGACATACCCAAGAGTTGGACTCATCATATAAAATGCATCTACACTCTTAATCGGAACTTCTGATCGGGTGATCTCAAAGGCTAATAGACTATCTATATTCGTGCGCTTAATTTGTAATCTAACTTTTGAATTTTTTGGTCCTCTTAACTTTTTAATCACCTTGTCTTGACTCCACGAAGGGCCATAGATTATATCGCTGTCGGCCGTTACAATACGGTCTCCTGCCTTAATACCTGCACGAAAACTTGGCCCACCCTTAATGGAGCGAATAACAGAAATAGTGTCTTTATATTTATAAAACTGCACCCCTATTCCTATGAAATCCCCCTTCATGTTTTCGTTCACAGAAGTGATGTCCTGTTTGGAAATATAAGTGGAATGCGGGTCTAGGTTTTGTAAAATATTATCAATTACACCTTCCACAATACTGTCCGTGTTAACCGCATCTACATAGTCATAATCTAAATAATCAATAAGACGATTTAATTTTAACTTACTACTGTTTTTTGAGTTGCTATAAAACCCTGTTGTGTTGGTGCTTAATTTACTCCCTATATAAACACCTACAGCCAGCAAGACTGCCATGAAAAATGGACTGTTTTTTTTGTTTAATGACGCCATATTAAAGCGTTAGTAATTCAACTTGAATCCCTGCTTTTTCTAAAAACTTAACCCCTGAAAGATCTTTGTAGGCTGCGCTATAAACAACTCTAGTAATTCCTGCTTGGTGGATTAGTTTGCTACAGCTTTTGCATGGAGACAATGTAATATAAAGTGTAGCGCCGCTACAAGACTGTGTAGAGGCCGCAACTTTTAATATCGCATTGGCTTCTGCATGAAGTACATACCATTTAGTGTAGCCTTCCTCATCTTCACAGAAATTTTCAAACCCTGTAGGGGTCCCATTATATCCGTCTGAAATAATCATTCGGTCTTTAACAATAATAGCTCCAACCTGCTTCCGCTTGCAATACGACAATTTACCCCACTCTAAAGCCATTCTGAGATAGGCTTGGTCATACTTAAGTTGCTTTTGTGTGGTCATAAATAATACTTGTAATAGGATTAACTAGGGTAACGAATATAGAAGCTAGATTTTTTAAATACAGCTATATCTTAATAAAAAAGTGCGCTGTTAAGAATTAGTGGAAGCATTAGACCTATCACAACGGCCGAAAGAACCATTACCCAGTCACGACTAGAAAATCTAAAAATTGTTTGCCCTAAAAAGCCGAAAAACAACACACAAAACACGATTACAAACTGTCCAAGTTCAAGTCCTAAAGCAAATTCTATAATAGACAGAAGTGTACTCTCATCCGATCGAACTAAAGCCTCGAACGCATTGGCAAATCCTAAACCATGAATAAGTCCAAAAAACAAAACCAAACAAATTATAATTATTGGATTCGATTGTTTTGAGGTTTTCCCTGCGGTAAATACATTGTATAAGGCCATAATGATAATTGTGAATGGGATCAGCCATTCAACTACATTCACTTTAAGATTTATTATGTTGTAAACTCCTAATAGTAAACTTAGCGTGTGTCCTAACGTGAAAAAAGAAACAAGTAAAAGAAGTCGTTTCCAGTCTTTAAAGGCATAAGGTACCGCAAGAACCACCAAAAACAATATATGATCATAACTACTGAAACTAACAATGTGGTATAGTCCGAGTTCTAAAAATTTCAAAAAGCTATCTATCATTGTTTATGTCATTATTTATTTTCAAAGTTAATAAAATTATTCGGGTGTTGCTTTAAAATCTACAGCGTTAAGTCTATCAAAGGCTTCCAGCCCACAGTCTAAAAATATTTTATAGTCTTCCTCATCAGGAGTGTAGCCAACAGGAGGGTTTAATACAGTCTTTCCATCTGGACTTAACAACACATAATAAGGCTGTGAATTGGATTGAAAAAATTGGGTTTGAAAATGCGCCCATTTATGACCATAATTTTCTAGGACCCGAGCCCCTCCACCAAGACGTTTTACCGTAAGTTTTTGAGCCTCTGGCAGTTCTTTTTTATCATCTACATAAAGAGATATTAACACATACTCGTTTTCAAAATATGATTTAATGGAGGCTTTAGGCCACACATGTTCTTCCATTTTTCTACAATTAACACAAGCATACCCTGTGAAATCTAGTAAGATCGGTTTATTGACTTTTTGAGCATAAGCAACTCCTTCCTTTAAATCCTTAAAGCATTCAAAATTATTAGGGCAATCATTTGGGTATATAAAACTATAGCCTACCGGGGGGGCTAGTCCACTCAAAAGAGTTAGTGGAGTGAATGTTTGGGTGTCCTTATTAACTCTAAATCCTGAGGCTAAGTATATTACAAATGCAGAAACGAGAACCCCAGAGCTTATTCTAAAAAATGATAATTTTTTTATTGGGGAGTCATGTGGGAATTTTAGCTTTCCAAAAATATAAATAGCGAGACCTGCAAACACGATAATCCATATCCCTAAAAAGACTTCAATTGTAAGCAAACCCCAGTGTTTGACTAAGTCTGCATTGGAAAGAAATTTAAAAGCGAGAGCGAGTTCCAAAAACCCTAAAACAACTTTCGTTGTGTTTAGCCAGCCTCCAGATTTTGGAAGTGCTTTAAGCATATTTGGAAACATGGCAAATAAAGCAAAAGGCAAGCCAAGAGCAACTCCAAATCCGCCCATTCCGGCTGTCAGTTGCCAAGCACCACCTTCTGCAGATAGGGAGCCTGCTAACAGTGATCCTAGAATTGGTCCTGTGCACGAAAACGACACAATAGATAAGGTAAGGGCCATGAAAAAGATTCCCAATACCCCTCCAATCCCTTCACCTCTACTAGTCGAGTTGGTCCAATTGGATGGCAAGGTGAGTTCATAGTATCCAAAAAAGGAAAAGGAAAAAAATATAAATATGATAAAGAAAAAGACATTTAGCCAAACGTTCGTTGATATCTCATTTAATATATCGGGATTCACAGAGTCTAATAAATGGAAAGGAATGCTTAGAACTAGATACACCAGTACAATGAAAAAACCATAAAGAATCGCTTTTGATACGCCCCCCTTTTCATTAGCGGCCCCGCCTTTTTTTGTAAAAAAGCTAACCGTTAGGGGAATCATTGGAAAAACACAAGGAGTAAGCAATGCCAACAGTCCGCCTAAAAAGCCCAACCCAAAGATTTGCCAAAGCGAGTTATTAGACGTTTGTATGTCCTGAGATAAGGAGCTGGTTTGAACACTACAATTAGTTGTTGCCTTTTGAAGCGCGTTTTGCGTCATGCCGTATAAAACTGAATTGGCATTTTTTGAAATCTCTGACTCCGAGATTGGGGCCCCTCCAACAATTGAGAATCCAGCCTCGGCAGCATATTGAAATGCAAAGGGATTATCGGGTTTGTAAGTGCATTTAGTGTCGTCACAGGTCATGAAATCAATATTCCCATTTAGCGTGAAGCCTGGGGACTTAACACGAACTCTTTGCTTAAAAATAGCGCTGTCATAATACTTAGAAACCACCATTTCGAATACTGGGTCTAATTGTGTAACTTTATTAGATTCGGATTCCACTGTAGCTTCAATTAACTCAAAATCTGTAGAGGGTTCAAATGAAAAAAGGGTTGGCAAGGGGCCTCCTTCTTCAACAAATTGAGAATAAAGGGACCAATGAGGGTCGATTTTAGCAACAAAAATAAGTTCATATTCGGTTTCTGAAATCTTTTCTGAACCAAATTCCCATTTAACGGGGTTTAGGATTTGAGAGAAGCTTGTTAGGCTAACAAAAAACAATAAAAGTATTAAAAACTTTTTCATGGGTTACAGGCTTTAGGAGTTGCAAAATAATAAAAATTTAAATTGTAATACTAAAACGGTATGTTAATGTTCATCTTAAGGCTTAACTCACAAGAAAAGAAACTAATGGAGTTGAAATTTGATGTCTATTAAGAAAATCCCCTAGAAGTAATCATTGGCGGTTAAGCAGATAAAATATAATCTCTATGTTCTACGTAAGTAGATTGTGTCTTCTTAATAAATTGTTCCGAGCTGAGTCCCTGAATATCTTTAAAAAACTGCTGGCCTATTGGCCCGAATTCTTTATCTAAGTTACGATTGCTCCAACACATCATTTCGAAAATAATTGGGTACAAATCAATCCCTTTATTTGTAAGGTAATAGATTTTTGTTTTGTTGTCGTGAGGCAATTTAGTGACCTCCAATAATCCATGATTGATTAATAGCTCCAATCTATTCGTTAAAATATTTGAAGCGATCTTTTCAGAAGATCTCATGAACTCTGTAAATGTTTTTTTGCCTAAAAATAAATCTCTTATAATAACTAGGGACCATTTATCTCCTATAACATCCAAGATATTAACCAAAGGGCAATGCGATCTATTTGTTTTCATTTAAGATGTAATGTTTGAATCATTAAATTTATTGCCTTTATTTTAATTGACAATAAAATTAACAAATATTTACCCAAAAATTGAGTGTAATCTATAGCATTCTTGATTTGTGTTTCGTCGAATATTTTTAAAACGCAACTAATAATTTATTTAAAAAACTGTTATGATAAATTAATTAACCTTAGTCAAATAGGCTTTAAGCTAAATTAAATGTAAAAAATGCTGTTTGAACTCAATACATTGTAGCCGCAAGTGATTGTTTTTTTAATTTTACTTAAATTCACAACATGAAAAAGATTACTATCCTAATTCACTGTAAGGATCAGCCGGGGATTATTTCGGCTGTAACAAGTTTTATTGCTTACAAAAGTGGTAATATCGTGTATATTGATCAACATGTAGACCAAGAACAACAGGTATTTTTTATGCGTTTGGAGGGGGAATTTGAAGAGTTATTTTATAATGGCTTAGATTTTAAGGCTGAATTTAAAAAAAAGATAGCGGACAACTTTAAGATGAGCTGGGAACTATATACTGCAGCCTACAAGCCTAAGATGGCCTTATTTGTCTCTAAATATGATCATTGTTTATATGACATCTTAGGACGCTACAAGTCTGGTGAATTAACTTTAGACATCCCTCTGATTGTGAGCAATCACAAAGATCTAAAGCCTATAGCTGATAGTTTTGACATTCCCTTCTATCACGTTCCTGTAAGCAAAGTGACCGCTGTGGAGGCAGAAAAAAAACACCTGGAGCTTTTATCTGAACACCAGATTGATTTTGTGGTGCTGGCGCGCTATATGCAGATCATTCCCGAAGGGATCATAAAAAAATATTCTCATAAAATAATAAATATACACCACTCGTTTCTTCCGGCATTTGTAGGCGCAAAACCCTACCACTCAGCCTACAAAAGAGGGGTTAAGATTATTGGAGCGACGTCACATTACGTCACAGCCGAATTAGACGCCGGACCTATTATCGAGCAAGATGTCACTCGAGTGTCACACACACATTCTATAAATGACTTGGTTTCGAAAGGACGTGATTTAGAAAAAATAGTCCTCTCAACAGGGATCAAATTACACCTGGAACGCAAAGTGATGGTTTACAACAATAAAACAGTCATTTTTTCTTAACTAATTAATTTATAACTCTAATACCATGGAACAAAATACAAACCCTACAATACAAGTCACTGCCTCAGGAAAGGTGGTCGTTACAAATGCCAAAGATATTGTTTTACTAGATAGTGATGGTAATCCGATCGCAAAACGAAATCGATTTTCGCTTTGTAATTGTGGCAAAACACAAGACGGGCCATTTTGTGACGGCGCACACAAGCAATAGACTTAGTTGAAAACTAATTAAAAAAGCCTTCACAGGAAATTGTGAAGGCTTTTTTAAATTAATTTATTTCCCTTGATTACTTGATTTCATCAGCTGCAAGGACGCGTTCAGTTACATAAAACATTTGAACTTTACCATTGGAGATAAGAGCATCATGAACTTGGCCTAACTTAACTTCTTTACCATCAACTGTTAATGTCAATTGATGTCCCGAAGTTACATATTGACGAAGTTCCCCTTTATTGTTGGTGAATTCATTTTCAATTAAGTAACCCATTTTCCATTTTGGATCTGCATCTGCAAACCAGTTAGTTAAAAACTCGATATGAGCTTCAGTGCCTTCAATGACCTGACCGTTTGGCGCATATGCTTTGAAGCCTTCTTCAGCATTCAAACTTTTGATTGTTTCTAAGTCACGTTCGTTATGGGCTTTAATATAGGTTTCCCAAATCGCTAAGTTTGACATGTCTCCTACATATAAAGGCGTTTTAGTACCATCATCTTGGATTTCATAGCCAATAGCTTTAGGGGCAGCGTCTTGCTTAACTGCCGTGTTACATGAAATTAGTACGGCCGTCATTACTAGGGTGAAAATTGATTTTTTCATAATGTTAAATTGGTTTTATTTATTTATTGATTTTTAATAACTCTAACAGAACAACCATAATAGTTATACTGTACATTATAATATTGGATTGTAATTGATGAAGAACTAAAGCAAGAAAATCGAGCCACTAAAGTACCTGTATTGCTTACTGAATTAGTAGACCACAAAAATGCCTGGTACCCAAACCCGGTTGGTGACATAGATGCGCGCTGAAATCCTGCAGGATATAAATTAAAGCCTGTTGAATTTGTTCCTAAAATTGAGTAGTCATTTCTAGACCAGGGTAGTTCTGGGTCATCTGTTACAAATCTTGAAAAAGACTCTTCGTCTATATTGCTAGATGTATTATTTAATAAGACTCCAAAATAAGAAGTTAAGTGGAGAAGATCAGTGTAAGAGGGGATTCGCGCACCTTGAGGAGCTAATCCTCTAGGGTTATTAACAGCATAAAAATTATAAAGCAACCCATACTTTTGTTCTGTTGATGGGTCGTCATTAACATATCGCCAAGCGCCTGTAGTTAAGCTTTCCCACTCAATTGGATCTTGAATATGCGGGATAGGGGTGCCATCTCTATATGATTTTACTCTCAAGCTTTCAGTGGCCCATATTTCATCTGCAATCTCTAAGAGAGGGTAAATATTTCCATCAACATCCGCTAATTGCGTATTGTTTATTTCCTGTGAAGCATCATCGTTATCTTCTCCAGTACAAGCGAAGATTAAAAAAACGAAAACTAGAAGTAGTTTTTTCATGATTAAATTGGTTTACACTACAAATATAACAAAAAATAGTTCGCTGGTTTTGAGAAAATATACGTTGAAAAACAGCTAAAACCTGTAGCTTATCTTCATCTTCCTTTTTTGCTCATTTAAAAAAAAGAGGCCTTAAAACCATTATCAAGTTTTATATCAAAACTTGATAATGCGTTTGATGGTCATTGTATTCTCCGTGCTTATTTTCACCAAGTAAACCCCTTGGTTGAACAAGCTCACATCAATTTCATTGGTGTTGAAAGCAGTCATCACATGCTGGCCGAGTAATGAATAAACTTGAATGTCATAAACTAATGAATCTCCTTTAATATAAAGCGTGCTTTTGACAGGGTTTGGATACACTGTAATGGACTTAGAATCGATCACTTCTATAGAAAGCTCATTACTATTGACTGCATTTGGACTTCCATTTTCATTGATACAGCTCCAATTTTCTGGCAATGAGTTGTCTAAATCTGGCGTGATCAGTTCTAGAGTGTTTCCAGTTTCATCTGCACAAGTTGGCCAGGGTGCTATTGAATCGTAAGAAACTTCATCCAAGAGCTTGCTATCGGAGTTGTAAACTCTAACGGCATCTGACCCTCCAAATCCAAAGTCCAATTCTCCTATATAAGGAATGTTTGGAAACACACTACTAAAAGCAGCTGCATCTTTGACAACGACCAAAAATCCATTTCCTGCTATTTGAGTTCCCTCTGGAATGACAAATACATGGGTGTCATTGTCGTCTTTTATTTGCCAATTTGAAATGTCTATGGACGCTTCTTTTGGATTGTACAATTCAATCCAGTCTCCGGGGTTGAACGTAACAGCTGATTTGTAATTAATTTCATTGATGACCAGTCCTTCAACTTGAATAAGAACACCCACTTCGTATAAACATATATCTGAGGCATCTTTCACAATGACATTATAGTTTCCTACAGCCAGGTTAGGAAATACGTTCGTTGCTACAAAGCTTTGTCCGCCATCAACGCTGTATTGATAAGGACCAGACCCTGAAGTTGGCGTAATAACAATGGAACCCTCTGTTGAAACAACAGAAGAAACGTTGGTCGCTGTTATATCGACCGTAGTAAATGTGCAAGCTTCAATTGAAACAGTTTCCTCAAATGAGCAAAGTCCTGTGGCGCCTCGTACAAATACGTTATAATTCCCTGGAGATAAATTATCAAATGTGCTAGACTCAGAAAATGACTGTCCGCCATCAATACTATATTGAAATGGGCTCAATCCAGAACTCGTATTAATTGTAATAGCACCATCGTTATCAGAAACAGAAGTTGCGTTCGATATGGTTACATCTGCGGTAATCTCACATCCAGAGGCATCAAGACAAAACACTTCTTGTACGAAATTGTCAAATTCCCCGTCATTAATAAGAATCGTATTTCCTGATACGTCCAAAACCTCAAAGCTTCCTTCACCAAAACCACAGCAAATCCCATCTCCAAACGAATCATAAAAATACAAAGAGAAGCAAGATGTATAATTCACACAAATCTCTTCACTATAAACCTCATTTGAATCGTCAGATTCTAAAGATCCAGTGGATATAATTTCATTGGCTTCGTCTAGGAGCTTCCAAGATGTTTCGTAAGCATAATCATCAGCGTTGATAATGAGTGTAATAATGTCATAATCTGAATCTAGAGTTGTAGTTGTGGAGGCCGTGTTATTAGTTAAGTCTCCATCGTTTTGATTGTTGATGCTTAACAAGTTTAGCGTGATGTTGTTGTTTTGTTGAAGGTTGTCATCGATCATTAATACGATTGTGCCTTGCTCCTGGAAAGGAATCTCAACGCTGGCATTAATAACGTCTACGACTTGACTATTAACTACGACCTCAACGGCTATTTCGGTTATAGTCGTCTCTCCATGGTTGGTAATGATTGCGTCCACTTCGACAGCGTCATTACAAACAACTGCAATTTCTCCAAATGAAAGCGCGCCATCCAACCCATGAACCTTACTTAAAAAAACGTTTAAAGTGTCGTTATTTTCGTATTCATCATCAGGATGACTCACAATTGCCGTGATATTATAATCGCCAATAGCTGAAAAGTCTTGTGGTACTGAAAATTGAAAATCTGCTTCACTAAAAGGTTGAATTGCTTGAGGAATCGTAATCGTTTCTATTGACTGACCATCCACCAGTAGCTCGATATCAAAATTACTCATGTCATTTAAACCTTGATTGGCAATTGTTGCTGTTACTAGCTCGCTACTTCCTAGGCTAGAGGAAGACTGAGGGTCTACAATTGCTGTTATACCCAAATCATTATCGGCATTAATATTTGCCCAAAATGAAACCCATGGCCTTGCTTGTTTAATGATCAATTGATCTTGTGCGGTGACCTTGTATTCGATATCTACTCCAAAACCTTCTGCACCTACAACATCATAAAGTATTTCAAATCCATCATGAATAACGCTAAGGAACTCTCTCATTTGGTCGATATAGACTTGATCCATTACCAGCTCTCCCGGATTTACTAAGTTAGACAATCTTAACACAAGGTACCCACCCCCTTGTGTGGGATCTTCATACAATAAAAGTTCTTCTGGCACCGAGTTCGGATCAGGATTTGTAATCAAGGACTCTCCTACTTGGGTGTTTAGATAAAAGGTGTCTTCTGTGTCGTAGATAGGATCAATACTAATCCCGACTCCATTGGATTGTTCCTCTTGAAAATTGGGGTGACACAGCAGTCCCATCGCTGCTATAAAGTGATCTACACGATAAAAATCTCTTTCTTCATAGGCTCTAAAATTCCACATACTGGCATAGACCTGTTTGATAGATTTAGAGATATGCCCTTCATCAAGGTATTGCGTTTTAGAGGTATATAAACCCGCACCACTAAAACCGGGTAAATCTTCATTGTTCGTGCTAGATCGACATCTAACGGCTGTGCCAACAGGAAAATCATCATGCATGGCTTGTAAGTCATCTAGCATCCATTGTGGCATTGGCGCATCTTTAATGTCTCTTCTAAAATCTTTTAGACGATCAATACGAAAGTTTAAATCGGTTTGGAACGTAGGATTGTCTATCATGACTTGCGCCTCTTCATAAAAATTATTGAACTGCATAAATTCATCATAGTAGTAAAATGGAATCCCAAAACCATCAGGAATCGTTCCCGTAGGAAGATCAAAGGACCTCATGGTTGCAACGTTGGAACACTTTGCTCCAAACGCCGTTGACATTTGAAAACTAATACCATCTAAAGGCATGATTTCTGTGATGCTTAAATCTCTAATTGGAATTTGTGGCTCTGTGGGCCTAAGGTCTTCATACCAGTCATTCACTTCGGTTAAAGTGGCTTCTCGTATTTCATACTGCTCGTTTTCTACTTTGTAATAAATGTAGCCTCCAAGCAGATTTGCGATGGCGTCATTTGCTAAAGGATTTGCAATATATGCATTTGGAACATTGTCTTGAATCGCTCTTAAATTAACGTGTGACAACGGCGTTTGTATAACAGAGGTTATAATTCCTCCTACCCTTGGCAATGAATTTGGTAAGGCATCATAAAGAACAATATCCCTACTTCCTGGGGTTTCATTAAGATCCGTCATATGTTTAAAAAACCCATAGCCTTCTGCTTCATGAAAAGGGATGTAATTAATTTCCGCGAAAACATCCGATTCTAAAACTACTTCTATTCTAGACCCTACAAAGTCTGTAGCATAATTATTGGTATGGTTGTTTTCATCGGCTTGTCCAATAAAGTGGTTCATGTTATTTTGAAGAAAAGGCATGCTGGCAACCAATAATTCATAGGTTCTTTGAGTGGCCTCAAAATTATAGGCGTTTCCAAAAGAAAAATTGAAAGAATACGTTCCTATTACTCCACTTGGAAGGATGTCATTGGGGTTAAAAACAATCTCCCCGGAGCTGTCATCTCCAGTAACAGATGCGCCAATTCCACTCCAAAAGCTTGCGTGAATTGTGTAGGTGTTGCTATTAATAAAATAGACCTGCGGATTGTTAGTATCTCTATTAAGAATCCCAAACTTCACATACATTTGATCGTCAAGGAATGGTGCCCAACCTACATTATTTACGGTAGCCAACTCCATAAAAGTTTCCGTATCCGGTATTGAGGTGGCTCCATCATTAATTGGAATAGGTTCTGCAAAATTGAAGGGCGAATCCGTAGGCATATTATTAAATTCTGTAACATCGTCTATTCCGTCACCATCATAATCGTCAGGAGTTGCAATATTATGTTCGGTTACCGAATAATTTTCTAGTGGATATGCTCCCACCGGCTCAGAAATTACCATGGTTCCTTCAACACCTATTGTCATTGAAGTCGCCCAATTAAAGGTAGTGCTGTGTTGTGCGTGAAGCACATAATATTTTCCTGCTTGAGCTTCAATTGATAATTGTACTTGACCAAGGCCATTTACAGAATAATTGTCAATTGATACTGGTTGAGAGAAACAAAAATTATAAACAGAAATCAAACAAAAAAATGATAAAATAATTCTCTTAGTCATAATAAAGGGCTTGGCTAATGCATTAGTAAAATTTAAATATACAAATGTTTAGCTTTGGATTAAAGTAAATTTGATTATTTCGGGACTAAAAACCACAATAGTTTGGTCCCCTAGAAGTGGGCTATTGATTAAGTTGGGGGAAAAGAAATAAGAAAAAAATATT
>Ga0209092_10001619_pt1 | contig 21624 bp, 19 predicted proteins | sample FraStrMetagenome_FD_187446 | JGI IMG/M metagenome (GOLD analysis project Ga0209092, IMG submission 187446) | Marine eukaryotic phytoplankton communities from Arctic Ocean - Fram Strait ARC3M Metagenome (SPAdes) (version 2) | ecosystem: Environmental > Aquatic > Marine > Oceanic | place: Fram... | reverse complement strand
ACGTATTCACTTTAAATCATAATAGTCAATCTACGTATGTAAAAATTGAATTACTGCTTTAGCCTATAATGCATAAACGTGTAATCAATCCCAATATTCTGTAAAAACTCAACTGATCGAGTCTGCAAGATGTTTTATGAAGGTATCTTCCTGAGTTTCAGATGTCGCATCATTCAACATTAAAAAAAAAAGCAAAAAGTGTGTTGTTATGTTACAAGTTGTAGGGTTTGATTGGAATCGACGCATATTTGACAAGTAATTCAAGTACTACGAAAGTAATGTGCAATGTTTAGTATCTTAAACAATACTTTTTCATCAACGGGAATAGTTGGGTACTTTCAATTTCAAAGAAGAGATTCCCATTCATTCATTATCAACTTCCTCCTTGTTGCCATACTTGGTAATTATGTTCTTACAAAAGGCTAATTCGTATAACATTTGTGATTCAAGACGCATGACGAGAAAAAGGGAACAACTGTGCTTATTTACAGTTAAGCATTTTTCATGAAGATGAGAAGAGACCAAAATAGACCCCACTTTTTTAAGTAGAATATGCTTGACATGCGGTTTTGTTTTGCCTAGGTAGATATGAAAATATTCATTTGTAGCTTTGACTTTTTTATAAGGGGTTCTCTTTTTAACAAAAGAATGCGTAATCGAATCGAACAAAAGCTCTTGTAGAAAGGCTTGTTGTCTTTTTTACAATAAGGTTATATCTGTCAGTTTACAAAATCAAATGCGTTCAATGAGTTAATCATATTCAATACTTCGAATTTATGATGAATTTAAGATTCATGTAATAATTCCTTTAGAAGTGTATGTTCAATCATGAAACTTAAGCTATCAGAGAATTATTTTCTTTCGCGTACATAATATTATTCGGTCTAAATAATCTGCCTTTTAGGTTTTGACTTATTGATGTGGGAAGAAGAAGTGCTCAGTTTTTCATTGCGCTTTGAGCTCTTCTCATCGAAATGCTCATTATTACTTTCATCATCCAATTTCAGCAGTTTTGCTCTAGCCTCTCGTTGTAGCATGTATCCAAAAATTATTTTTACACTCAAGAGCACGAAATAAGCAATTAAAACGAGAACAGAAACAATGATTGTATGTCTAAATTCCCACTCAGTACTCCCTACCATACAAACGTGGTCTCTCGAAAATAGCGATTTCCAATTGCAATACCAACGCTCTAACATGCCAACTTTGTCGCTCCTCATCCAAGCGTAGCGTGCTGCCTCTCTCAAATAGCGTGCCATCACACACACTAGTGGAAATTGTGCAAAACCGACCCTCTTTACAACTGCATGAGTATGATTTAGATTAATGCCTTCATGCCCCATACCAGTCACATCCCTTGCAAGAACCAGCGCATATTCCCTATAAGTTTTTGACTCAATAAAATTTAGCTTTGTAATAAAAGCATGTTTGATCCAGTCTGCAATAACTTCTGCAATAAAAACAATAATGCACATTGTCCCATAGCCCTTTGCTAGCTTCATAGTCACACCTCCTTGGCTAATATTCAGAATTAATATCAAAGTAAAAAATAATGCAAGCTTAAACCTCTCGCAAACGTCGCTCATGGTGATGTTGAACAAAACCATCTTATTGTACTTTTTGAATACAGTACTCTTGATCTCCGCGAAATTTCCACTGACAAGAAGTGACAATAAAGCTTGGTCTGCACTATTCATAGCAACATTTAACGTCGCCACATGAACAAATAAAATCAAACTGTGAACACTAGCATACGCAACAACGACTAGCCAACTAACGAGCAGACGTTTAGATTTTGGATTCATGGTTGTATTCCAATAGAGAGAGTCTTGTGCGTCTTGACCAAACGCACACATCAATCGATCAAAGATCTCAACTATAGCGATTAGTACGTACAACTTTAGCATTGCTTGACCTCGAATCCAATGATAAAGTACCCCTATGCGGATTCTGGAAAGAATCTGTGAGTAGACAATAAAGATAATAGATGCTTGTAGGAGTTGATAAGCATGCCTTCTATGAAATCTATACTTCTTGGTATTAGGATGAATGATAGTTATGATTCCTCGAAAAATACTGAGAAAAAATTTGATGGGTAAAAAAGCAAGAACGTATAGATAGGAATCTATGCATATTGATAATCCAAAAAACAGAAGTTTCTCTAGATTGAACGGGACTTTAAGAAATTCCTGCATTCTATCATCTGTCTCCTTAATGGATTTTGGGGCCTTCGGAGTTCCTTGAAGCAAGCCTTCTCCAAGCATTTCAGTTTTAATATAGTCTAAAAATTCAAGCCAGGTCGAGCTCGTTTTACTCAGTTGTGGTAATTCCAAAGCCTTTCTAGAAGATGATGATGGGGTAATCACTTTCTTTTCATCTGACAAAGGAGTAATTGTCGACGAAGATAGAGGGGGGCGTGGCGGGAGTCCCTTATGGTTAATAGATTTATCTTCTTTATTCGAAAGGGTTGGTATAGGAAAATTTTTGGATACTTCACTATTTTCGTTTTTGCACTTTATCTGATTAATCTCACTCACAAATTTACTTCCAGGAGTGGATGAATTAGGTGGATTGATATTTTCCGAATCTATTGAATTCGAGTTTGAGTCAATTGTATTAGACCTACTCCTAGACTGAAATTCTCTCCTAAGCCCTGCTTCAAATTTTGGTGAATAAGATCTATATTCGATCGTTGCATGCGAGCTTTTGGGAGTTTCTGGGTCTGCTTCTACTTTTAGATGTGGAGATTTCGGTGAAGAAGCATCTTTGGATCCCATACAGTCCAAGTCTTCAATAATATTCGTTGTTTTTGAAAATGATACAGTAGGATGCTGTTGTTTATTCTTCAAAAGTTGCAATATTTGTTCAATGGAAGATTCTAGCTTTTCAATTCGAGCATCTAAGATATCGTATTTTTCTTTTTCGCTCTTATTAACTTCGTCTTTGTTTTGCGAATTGAATAGGTCTTGATTCAAAGTATTCGGTGGAACTTTGAGTGTCAATGTTGTACAGCGATTATTATCTTGAACAAAACCTTTCTGTAAAGTGGAATCTTCTACTTCATTATCTTCATCAGTCAAATCTGGAATGGATAAGATCTTTCTTAAAGTTGCATGGTTACATGAATCTTCATCATTAATGTTGCTTTCACTTTCTGATGATGGAAAGGAAGATAAGATTGACTGTTTTTCCTCATGCAAACTCTTGACAAAAGTAGTCGTGTTAGTCGGGCTCATGGTTTTTACCGCAGTTTTAATTCATAAAACTCCGCAGATGGTCGTCCAATATACTTTTACTTTGCTTCGACCGAAGAGCTAATAATTGATGTGAATGCAAATTTTAAGTATCCTATGAAAGCAGAGAATCTGTTGCATGTGTGATCTTCGCCTTTCATGTAGTGAACGGGAAGACTCGTTTTTGAAGTACGTTTCGTTTCGAACTGCTATTTCTATTCGTATTTTGATTTACTAGCCACACGTATAGTTAGTACCATCATGGAGAAAACGAAGGTTGAAATTCAATTACATCAAAGCAAAATTGAAGTGCCTATTTATTTAGATCAGAATTAGTTCCAAATATGATGCCTAGATGACGTCATCATTAAAGTTGTCAATCATTTCATATTTAAAAAAATAGTGGAAACTTTTTCAATTGACATCATGCAGCTGCGATTTTTTCAAAAACGCATCATGATGACAAAATGATTCCTTTAGAAATTGATTTTGAAAAATGTGTCCGTCGGTTGAACTCGAACCTGTCATATCGCAGTTTTTTTTTCATTAAAAAAGAAACATAATATAAACGTATTTATTATGTTGTTTGTTTGTTTTGTTCTGTACTTTGCCTGTGTGATTGTTTGATTGCTTGTTTAGATTTTAGATTTTTTTAAAAGAGTATTATTACAAGAGATGTACCCAGCAGTTCGCTGGTAAATTGTTCCTACTGTGGGTCGAATCTGAGATCATTCCGCCATTGCTTTGGGATAATGGGTGTAAGGTAGGTGGTGGATGTGACACATTGTGTCATTCTTATTCGTCCTAATGGCTCTTTCGATGAGCCCTACGACATGCTCCTTGACTGCGACAGTATTCAAAATAGTAGTCGGTTTAATGTGCTCTCTTGTACATTCAAACTCGTTATCGCCATTGATTTGAGTGACTTTTATTCCTCTAGAAATAGAGATATTAATAATTTTATTTAAAACATTTTTTGTCCGTTTTATTAGCTTATTTCTTGTGAATTGCCTTTAAAAAACGAAATTGATAACTATTATCTATAGAAATCAACATTGTTATGCCATGTACAAACAAATAATCTACAGAAAGTACCACTGTTTGATGAAATTCTTTTATTGATGGTGGTATTTCAACTGTCTCTATTGTTTGAATGGGGTTAGGTCTCTTTTGGATTGATTTTCCTTTTGAAAAAGAGATATCTTGACCGTAAAGTACGAGTGCTATTTTTACGTCCTCGGGAGTAACTAAGGAGTTACAGAAAAAAATATTTTCTACAAATTGAAGAAAATATTTATGGCCAGGCATGTTGATGTGTCGATATAGTCTTCTGGCTTTGTTTGCTTCTTCAATATTGCGTTTTGTGAAGTGCAATTTATTATTTTCTACTGTTGAAAAATAGGCTGAATAGGCAGTAACTGAAGTTTTAGTTTTAAGAGGATTTACAATTAGGACATACAGACCATTTTTGACCTACTACTTGAACTTTAGAACTTTATTTTTGTCAATATGGACAACAATTGCACTATCTTCAGCTGTATCCATAGTAACACGAAATTTTTGAGCTACTTCTGTGAACGAAAGAATGTTGAGTTGTGAATGGGGGTTGAACCAAACATAAAAAAAAAGGGCAAATATTCCATAACAGTTCAATCCTGATAGTGACCATTTATATAGAGACTCGTTGAGTGTGCGGGCTGGTGCGGACATTTTTGAGGAGGCTCTTGTTATTGAAGACTGAGATATTGGATCCCGTGTCCAACAAAATAGAGTCTACGTCAATTTTACGCATTTCGTCGTCATTTGCTAAATTTTGCTTCGCTCTTCGTTGGTAAGTTCTCCATCGGATTCGTCTTCGTCGTCGTCTGGGTCATCCTTGTCGTTTGCGTACCTCGCATCGTTTTGCATGTTCTGTTCGCCGTCAGTGTTGGAGTTGGGACAGTTGTCTGCATAGTGGCCCCACTTTCGGCACTTCCAACACTTAACGTTTTTGTTGATTATTCCGCCTGATCCTTTGGCATACTTTTCGCCAGCTGGCATTTGTTGGAAAAAGCTGTCCGGTCACGGTGGAGTTGTTGTTCCTTCCTTGTTGGTTGTTTCGCCCGTTCATGTTCAAATTCATGTTTCCATCACCATTGTTGTTTGGGACTGATTTTTTCTTGCTTGGACTATGATTTTGGATGAGTGCATATGCTTCCTCTAAATTCTTTGGATAGAGGTCTTGATTTGTCAGAAAAGCATCCTTCAACATGTCCAAAATTGGAGAGAACACTTTTAATTTCAATCTCCTAACGAAACAAATAGATAACTTCTTGTTTCTAACTTCGTTTTTAATGTTGGATACAGAATTGGAGGGGTCCTTCTTTTGCTCATGATCGATGAGTAGTTTGTTTCAAACATGGTGACTACATAGTGGCCCAATAGCTCGTTGAAAGTTATAAACTTTTTGAGGTGTACAGTTTTATTTCCCTCTGGTTTTTGGCGATTGGCGAAAAACTGACGTTGGACCTCGTCTACTGGATCGTAGGGGTTGACTTTGTTTTCAATGTCATGGCAGGATTTCTTGATCTCTTTCAATAAGGTGGTAATGTCTGCTTTGTTTTTAATTGTATCAAAATCACTTAGGTCACTGGTTTGGGCCCATACAACATTGTATAGGGCCCTAAGCGTTCTTCCAATCCTTCAACCTTTTTGTCATATTGTTGCACTCTTTCCTTATATATATCAATGGTTGCAATCTGGTTGTTACACACTAATTAATTCATCATCGTTTTGGGCCGTAACTGGTTCTGGATTAATAGGAACATTGACCATCGGCTCCTTCGACCTCCTGAAAAGGGGGTCTAGGTAAGGTATATCTTCGGATAATTTTGCTGATGCATAAATTTGAAGCGTTTCTAATATATCATCAAACTGATCGCTTTTTTTTCTTTCTGTGGCGAACTGGAACACATGTCCATTCATGTCACTTACCTTCCGCAGCGTCTGCCTCTTGGCCTACCGTTTGAGTTTCTTGGGTTGGTATTCCCTGCTCCTTCTGACGAGCGTATTGTTTCCACTCATCTTGTCTGTTGTCTTTTGTTTGCTTTTGGTGGCAATACAGTACTTCAAGTCTGATTCTTGAGTACAACAGCAAATTGATTAATTCTCCTTGATGTTGTGCTTGTTGGACAGTCTTTACTTGTTAGTCAAAAACTGAATTAAAAATAATGTTGATTCCCAATGAAATCCACTTTTGTAGCCTTCGACAATCAATATCCGGCTCCACAACAGTATTCACTAAAAATGTAAATTAACAATACCTTGTTAACTGTTTAGATTATTTTTAATTTATGAATGCTTTACAGTCCTCACTCATTTCTATACATAAAATAGTTTCACCCTTGATATTTAACTTTGGTCTTCAATGTTCCTAGGTTTTCTACTTGAGGATTTCTTATCGTTTTCTTAACTGCGGCAGTGTAGGCCAATTTTCCTTTTAATATTTTAGTTGTTATTTTGGGTGTTCTTAAAGTATATAATACGTCATTTTCACTCTCTCCAACATACTGACGCAGGAAAACTCTCCATCTGAACATACAGACATAATAGCAATTTTCAGCATCAGAAATAAGGATGACCATACGTCGGATGCATATATCCTCACCTATGTTGCATTTTAGGAATCATATGCATCTTCCAATACACCATCGGAATTTCGGTCATCCTTCTCTAGATGATAGATACATTCAAGTGGGGTGGAAAAACTATATTAAACTTTAAGGGTGTGTCTTGAAATAATTCTTGCAGCAATGAAAATAACTGGAAAAAATAGTTGAAATCATTATGTGTAAGGGTACAGCGTATGCCAAGTTGGTGTGCAGACTGGAACAGGGGAACCCAGACAGCCCCACAATTACAAACTTGGTCATAAAAAAGAAACATGACGTGAGGGCAATAATGTCGGAGGAAGTACGTACCATGATACAGAATGATATTAAGGGCCATTGTGTCCGCTACAAATTTCGTGTATGTGACGATGATGACGGGGAAGTTTGGATTTACATAATAGGGTACTGCGACGATAACTCCGAGTTTATTATGTACAGTTAACAGACGATTTAAGTATTGTTACCAAGATTGGAGGGAGGAAGAGCAGTAAACGTGATTTGCAATTTTTTAATATTTCAGCTACATTCAATTTAAAACTAACAAAATGCTGGAGCACATCATTGATTTTTGTCCATGATGCCCCAATTGAGGAAGAGGTCCCATTCATTTTTTTTTGCAACAAGATGAACTCATCAAAATTTATAAATCAATTAATTATGAAGAATTGTCACCGGACAATGAAAAGCAGTGGGACAGCATTGTCAAACCAAAAGCGCATTGGCCTCACAGTCACATTGGGAGCTGACACAACCATGTCAGGAACGAACACTGTAAACAAAATGCACGAGAGAATCACCAGACTGAAGATAAGACTCATGGAACTTGAAGCATGGTGGAAACGCGATAACATAATTGTCTCTACAATGTATACTTATGCACCTGCTCTCCAGATGAATTATGACCAGGAGAAGCTATATCACATCAATTTAACAATTGCAAATACAACCATGAAAAAGAATGGTATGTTACAATCTGACAGTAAACACAGAATTTTTTTACGCAAATGACTGAAATGTCTAGTATAAAGGAACCTCAGACGATAAGCTTCAATCGGGCCAAAGCATACGATAATTGCAAAATTTGCCAGACGAAATGTGGTCTTCCTTGATATAGCCAAATCATGGATCAGAGACGACAAAACTACAGCAGAAAACATGGGGGGACGAAGAGGGGGTTCATTTGATAATCATACATCTCACTCGTTTCACAAAGTAAGCTATCATCAACTTGATGAATACGAGCAGCGCATCCGACAACCCCACAATACACACAGCTGCAATCAAACCTGGCGTTACCCAGCGCCAACCATCACGGCAACAAAGGTGCGGAATTGGGTTTGAAAGAGCTAAATCTGCAAAAAAGCCTTTTACGATCCTTGTTGGGAATGAGTAATATGCATACGCAATCACTCAATAAATCTATTACGTATAGAACAAGGTGCTTGTACGGCTTTCTCAACACGATTTCTGATCCCAAGAAAAGGGAATGTATAAGCAGTAAATAAAATACCCAGTACAATGTAACTGGTGTAATCAACAACACCCCTTGGGATCCAAGGGCAATAGACGACACGCACTGCTATTTTTTAGGAAGTTATGAGATGGAATGAACAATTATATGGGTTTATGTTTAAAACATTTATTTCATGAACTCAAAAAACGTTCAAACATGCATACATTATGCCAAACAATCCAATCAGTAGCACACACATTCATCAGACTAAAGAACTTGCAGGAAGGCAGAAGTACCAAACTTTCAAAAGATAGGAATATTTTATATCTAAATATTTCACAGATTCTTATTAAAATAAGAGCGGATACCTTCCCTGGTGCAATCTCCACACGTCCAGGAATATTTTTCCTACACCTATTCCATATCACTCCATAACGAATGCACATAGAGGCAACATATGTAGAATTAGGCGTGTTGGACACTATGTGGACGGGTCTCATCATGCCTTCAGCAGTAGACAAAGTAATCAGCTCCGGGATTCGAAATGTAAGTTTAGCCTTTGCTGACAGAGATGATGGGAGATCTTGGAAAAGTTACATGTACGGCTGTTGGAAGGAGTTGATATTTTTCAATATGGGCAGAGCAATCGCATCGCATTATTAATGTAGTGGGAACTGTAAAAAGAAAAACATCTAGTTGGGGGATTTCAGTTGGAGGAGCTGGCCAGAGAAATAAAGCGAAAGAAAACAACTCTTACCAAGCGCAAACGACCAACAGCACAGCGCAGTGTACAAGTGGAGCATAAAAAACCCAAACTGAAAAATGTCATCAAGATATCATGCAACGGCATAATCTATGGTGTGGGTGGAGCAATTTCAGTCAAAATCCTATCCCAATAACATGAAAGCAATGCATGCAATGCTCTACCTCTACCACATCCATGAAAGCTACGGAGGATATTATTATCGACCTACAAAACATACCAGCATCTCAACAAGTTAAATTTTTTAAATGAGTACAGGAACTTCAGTCTGGTAAAAGAATCAATTTTTCTTCACTCATGAACATGCTCAAGTTATCCATTGTCAACAACCAACATGCTTCCAGAGCACGAAACATGGAACGCGACGGACTAAATTGACAACATGATATCCCTCCTGAGTGACACGACAGAAGGGGACAAAATAACCTGCCTGGCTGAGGAAGAGCAAGAATTGCTGCTACGAGCGCGGATCAACATACTGAACAGAAGGGGTTTTTTATCTGGGAGGTTCGTCCTCATGGCCACAGAAGTTCTGCGTCACAGTACAACAATATAAGCATATTCGCTGCATGTCCCAAGGCAGCCCAACGTACCCGAGACTGAAACCCAACTCCGGGGTGGGACACATTTGCAGGAATTTTTTATTCACGGGAGGTATGCTCTAGGCGACCCAATTGACTATACTTAGTACCAATATTTTTGGGAACGGAGGAAGCAGGGCATTGGTGTCTGATTGCAATATTTAAGCAAAGGCGTTTACGAACAGCGGCGGTTCTCGACTTGTTGGGGTCCGGCAACGCAAACTCCATCAAAGGAAAACTTATCTCACAGACATTCAAACCTTACAGGGGACATGTGGGATGACTGGATTAATTCTAGATAGTCTGTGCATAAGGCACATATATAAAAAAGTGCTAAAATTGTAAACGATGGTGGGATAGCGATAGTGGTTACTAGACCCATCATGTCTTGGGGAATCTGTCAATGTAGTTAAATTTGCTATGCGAAGAAGAGATAAATTAAACCTTCTCATGAACAAGTTGCACCATGTTGATGAAGTTTGAAATCTGGTAAACGAGATTTAAGGGCCAATTGTTGTGCAAACTCACGCAAAATACTTCTGCTTACTACCTTCATTTTTCTGATTCTCATTTCTACAACTTTGTCAAACAAGATATTCTCCAGCTCTGCTAATGTTGGTGGTCTTCCAGCACCTGAGCATCTTGGATAATGCCATAATTGCCTCTTTTTTCTAGTACCATTGATAATACATCCCTACTATCATGTAGTCCATTTCCTTTACCTTAGTGAAATGTTTAGTATATGCTGTATAAACAGTACATTGGTTATCGTCAACGTACTGGAGCACTTCCTGTTTGAAGGCAACAGACACTTTGCGGCGTTTTCGTCCCATTTCACAACTAAAAATGAGTGGTAAGCGAAAAAGGGGACTCCTATATTTCTATAGTACGCGTATCGGGTACTCCTACTATTCGAGTACTCCTACTATTCGAGTACTCCTACGATTCGAGTACTCCTACTATCCGAGAACTACTCCTACTATCCGAGTAACACCTACTATATAGTAATATTCGTTACTACAAACGCACTTATTTATCCTACCGTACCTATAATTCTAAGATTCATGGAAAAAATCATTTTTCATTTCAAATTATTTGTTATATCGGACTAATGGTACTGCTGTACGTAGAACACGGATTGCAATGGTATCTTTTAGTTTTAGGGTACGGTACCCCAGCATAATTAATCGTGCATTTGAAATCTGAGAATTCGCGTACTTTTTGTATTGGTTCGTACGATATTCTTTCATGGCATTTTGATCATGTTATGTTTATGCATGTATTGGGTCATCTCAATTAGACGAACAAGACATTGCTTCGTTTCTGTTCACACAATTCAACATTTATCCTCCAACTTCAATTTTAAGCGAGGCAACTCTTGCTCTTAGCGAAAACAACTCAAAGCTAGATCTATTCCGATCTCTTTCACCCTCTCTATTCCCAACGAATTCAACTCTTTCAGAATCCATAATGAGTGACAGTAATAAAAGTACGAATAGCTTTAAGTTACTGCTCCTAGGACTAATGGTGTTGCAAAACAGCTCCGTTGTTTTAGTAGGAAGGTTCACCCGCGCAAGCGTTGCTCCAGAGGATGCGTTCATTGTTAATCAGTTTGTTTTCACTACTGAAGTTTGCAAGGTAAGATTAATTCAACAGTTGTTCGTAATTTGCTTCAATGCATCTCTCAAATCAAATTATCGAACTTTTTTTATCTCACTCACGAACGCAATAGCTCCTAGGATCAACTATCCTTGAGTTCCATGTAACACAAGGAAACTTGATGAAATCATTGAACAACCATGTATTTAGTAACCCTATGGATTTCTTGCGCATTTCTGTACCAGCACTCTTATACCTCCTACAGAATACTCTTTTGTATGTTGCACTATCCAATCTTGCCGCTCCAATTTTCCAAGTAACTTACCAAGCAAAGCTTCTTACGACAGCTCTAGTTAGTGTTGTTCTCTTGAATCGCAAATATAACGTACGACAATGGGTTTGTCTCACATGTCTAGGTGTTGGAGTTGCAATTGTAGTTCTAGGCGAAGCCGCAAATCAAAGCGGACGTAGACTTGAGGAGGGTGGAGAAATGGTTGCTCACGAGCAAAACTTTGGATTGGGTATGGTTTCCGTGTCTATTTCTTGTTTCTCCTCTGCTTTAGCTGGAGTTTATTTCGAAAAAGTCTTGAAAAAGCCCCCTTCTGAAAAGAGTACTGTTCCTCCACCTTCAGTTTGGATGAGAAATATGCAATTAGCTTTCTTCAGTGTTTGCATTGCAGCTGTAAACTTACTCAGAACACCAGAAGAAAAACCATTTTTTCATGGATTTTCTGCATGGGTATGGGTTCTAGTATCTCTGCAGGCTGGTGGCGGACTGCTCGTTGCCGCTGTCATCAAATATGCCGACAATGTTCTGAAAGGAATGTCCACTGGTGTTGCTGTCGTCTTCAGTACCATATGCAGTATTTTCTTTTTTGGTACTCCCTTGACAGTTCAATTCTCTATCGGTGCCACTATCATTCTGACTAGTGTCTATTTCTTTTCCAACGAATTTTCTTGCGGAAAGAAGGTACAAAAGGATGCCCCATCAAGCACGGAAATGAAACCAATGATTCCAAGGAGTTGACCATAATGTGAACTACAATTTCAGAGCTTGGGGGTACAATGAAAGGATGATGCCTTTGCTTGCAAATTAGTGACGACACATCAATGCTATCTTTTCGTACTTCGTATTGAAAGATTGACTTACAATTAAATCTTTGTAATTTCTAGGCTAGAAGGTGCTTATTATTTTTCTCACCAGGTTATAATAAATGTCATTCAAGTAGTTTCTTGTCTCATCATATGTAATCCAAACATACCTAACAATGCAACAATGTGTATGCGAGTATTATTCTTAGCAATTATGATATTGAAAATTACATTTGCATAAAGATTACAGCAGCTGGCATTGTGAACAAAAAACGGTGTTTCAAAGAGATATTAACAACACCAATACTCGAAATATTCACTCCTACAATCGCTACAGATCGTTCCTGAATCTGTTTCCTCACTCCACTGCCATAAATCATCCTATGCAACAACATAGCTTTTCGATCAAAAGACAACTATTAAGGAAAAGGATTGCGACCCATAGAAACCACCAAAGCTCTGATGAAAGAGTGCAATCACCTCCATCTAGATTACATACATCAGTATTGTATCCCCATCGTCTGTCGCAGTAGCCATCTCCAATCCAACACGGGGTTTGCACATCGCATAAGCTATAATTGAAACCGTCATCAGGAAACTTACACACACCACAATCTCCTCCATCAAAGTTACAGTTTTTTCCAAAATAATTTTCTTCTCCATTGCAAGACCCATCTTCGATCCGACAAAAAAGATCTGGTTTTTCTTCGTCGCAAAACCCATCTCCAACATTACATGGTTTTGACACATCGCATAAGCTATAATCGAAACCGTCATCAGGAAAGTCACAAGAACAATCACCACCGTCTTCATTACATCCTTCTTGACGAGATAAATCAAAATCGCAAATGCCATCACCAATGCGGCTACAATTCTCAACAACGCAAAATGTGTAATTGAAACCATCATCGGGAAAGTCGTCACAAGTTGAGTTAGAAAGTGTTACATTCGTGTCATTGTTAAAATTATATTCTTGGAGACTGTATACTAGACTGGTATGGAAAACGAAGAGTGAAAACCTCATGGAGTGTAAAATATACATGATGTAGATTAGTAGTTGTGACAAATTGTGAAATGTTGTCAAGAACCTAAAGGTTGAAAAGTTCTTTGAAGAACAAGAGTTGAAATTGATAAATAATGTTCCATTAGATATGAAATGACTTTACGTTTCTTCAGAAAGATGAATTCGTACTGTTACGTATATTAGCGCAGCTGAGCTAATGTTTAAGGAAAATCATTCATATATTGCTTTCCAAGAACCATTTCATTCATCCAACGCTCCGACGGATTCCTGGCAGTCATTTTCGAAATGCGAATTACAATCCTCGAGAATAGATTGTTACCAAACCCATCATCAAATAATCTTAATCGATACATTTCGATTGGGAGGCAAAATACTCACCAATTTTGAATCACACCGGAATGGAAGAGTCACGGGAATCATGTTTCGGTTTCGAGACGGAAATAAACTTGGCATCATCTCCATTTATGCATCGTCTGCTGAGATTGCCAATACAAATGCTGTTAATCTACCTATTACAAACCAACTATGCTTTCAAAATGCCACATAAGTTCACTACTTGATTTTAAATATATTCTCATAATTCTATTGCAACAACAGGTTTATTGCCCATGGGAATTGTGCAATCTTTAGTGACAAATATGTGGCATTTTTTAAGACGAGACGATTTGTCAAAGTCACTGAAATACATCGTTTGTGAGAAAATTGCATTTTGGAAAAGTTAATTTACTTTTGTTTTTTTGTTGTGAGCATCATCTTTAATGTTTGTCTTTTGCATCCGATGGAAAACATAGGTCATAAGAATACTGAAGAATAACCAAAATATTTTCTTTCCAAGAGGTATCAAATGACCGTCGTTACATTGTGCAATACTGTCAATATCTTCTACTGTCCATGATGTTGACGATGATAAGAATAGTTTACCTGTGGAAAGGACAATTTTTCCATATTGATCGTGGACATTGGCCGTCAAAGTTCCAATTGGGTCAAGTTCATCTTCCCAATTGATCAGAATGGATCCAAAATTCCGATTAGTATAATAATTTGCAGGGTGTCCTTCCTCGATCATGAACTCCCCTTTTTTATTGTGTTGAAACCGATGATTGGAAAAACTATTCAGTATTGGTTTGCAGAGAGGTCCATAGATTGGTCCAGTACACGTATGTGTTAATCCACTGGATGTAACTTCTAATAAAGGATTTAATTTTTGGTCATGAAGAGTGGATTGCTTATGTTCTGGATGGGAAGATGATATTTCTGCGAAGTGTACATCTCCTGAAAGAAAAACAATACCAGGAATTTCTTTTCCATCATCCCGATTTGTCAATAATTGCAATAGTCGTTTTCGTTCCTTTTGGAAATGACACCACGATTCTACCATTGGCGCTGTAGTAAAAACTTGGACACTACTAACAACTATGTGTGCTTGGGCATCGCTTTGTTCTAATTCCTGTTCCAACCATTTCCATTGCTCTTCTCCCAACATATCTCCACTTTGACAAGATGGAAAATAAGATGACAATTGAAATCCAGCCGTGAACCAACGTGTCAAACATCCTAGAATTGCACCCGCTTTTGATATATATTTGATTCCTGCGGCACTGGGTATACAATGCCGATCCCGAAAAGATCTTGTATCTAGTAATATCACCATGACTTTTCGTGGTGCATCACCAAACGAAAGAGTAGTATAAACACCTCTAGTAGAACGTATTCGGCGAATATCAGTGGATGGGACTTGCAAAAAATCTAAAAATGCCAATTTACGTTCCATAGGATCTGGCATTTCCTTCCCTCGATCATTCCCTCCATAATCATGATCGTCCCACGTGCCGTGAATGCCCAATGGTGGTGGAGAAGCAAGAAAAGTGGAATATCCATATTCTGGCTTTTGGATCATTTCATTATAGGCCAGCTTTAGATTGGCTATTTCAGCGTTGCCCTTTTGGGTCGGATAAATAGAGTCGCCTGGTACCAAGTACATGTTTAAATGATAATGTAATGTCATCAACAATTGAACAAGCAAAAAATAAAAAAATATTCGATAGTTTCATGAAACTTAGAATACTTACCTGTCCATATAAATGTGTCAGGGTTAAGCTCTCGAATAGCATCCCATATGATTCCATCCGTCGAATTTACAGATTTGATTTTATGACACGATCCGAACGCTATATTTGTGGCTGTTTTTCCTGGATATTCCACTTCGGCTGCCAAAACTAACAATCTATGGCACAACGACAAGATCAGCTGTGTGAACAGCAGCAAGGATCTAGGATTTTTACTGGAAGGATTGTACTTCATCATGAGCATTGATCATAGAGTTATACTTTCTATATTGTGCTGATTTTAATGATGGCGGTTTTATTGTTTGTGTGGGGCAATTCAATTCGATTAAGACCAAAGCATTATTCCTGGAAGACGAGAAATTTCTCCGAAAAAACAAATATAATGGTGAAAGAAAAAGGAGAAAAATCGTCACATCCAGGATTACCGGTACCGTACGCAACATCATTCATATCTCCCATATGGGCAGTATCGTACCGTGCGCGTCATTATAAGAAACATTTTGTGACACATGAACCTTTTCATGAGCATTCTTTGAAATATTCATAGAAAGCAAAACCCAAAAATTGCAAATTCAAATGATTCCCACAATGCAATGTTGGAACAAGCAATGAATTGCAGGCTTACATTCAGTATGTTACTAGAGTAAAATGTAAGGATTGATTCTGAACTGAATTTTCTATATTTTTTTGCTTTAAAGAGATAATATATCTATACTAATTGAAAGTAATACAAGGAGAGATAATTAAATGAGAATAATTGGTGCTAATGACAAAATGAAAGTTATCAAAGCAAACAATATCAAATTTAGGTGTATGGATTGACTCATTCATTTCATTTTTACTATGGAGCAAGAGGGTGAGAGGGTATCATACTACTGCTGCTCTTTTCGTGCTGGAAATTAACAGAACAAATTGAATTTGTCCAAGATAGCCAAAATCTCGCTAAAATGTGGGACTGTCAAAAAATATGATCCAACTGACCAGCAATGTCATTTCTTTGTAATAATTTCAAATTGAAATGCACGTAATCACATCTTTCGATTTCCAGTAGAAAATTAATACTTATCCAACAATGTAGGAGATACGTGTTTAAGTCATGTATATGGATAATTTAATATGTCTTTTATGCATCAAATGTATGTTTGTGAAAGAATTCATCCTAAGTAATATCTAGTATAAGATTCTCATCTTACAAGCATTGGATCTATTTCTTTCCTATGATTTTCTTCTATATAGGATTGATACTGGGATCAATTGCAGTTGAAAAATATGTGTAAAAAGAAAAGTTGTAAAATCCATCTTTCTCTCATTTCACAAATTTTGGCATCCTCCAGAAAATGCTGGAAACAAAACTAAACGATATGGACCTCAACGATAACCTCAGCCCTATTGCATCCGACAGATTAAAAGATGGGGAAGATGTGTTTGCCTACAACGAAGATGCAATGTACACTGACACAACATCCAACCTTCCTCCTCATACCACTGCCGAATGTGATTACGATATCAATCCGACAGAACTATATCAAGCTATTGAATCGAAACAATGGGAGCATGCAATGCGTCTCCTCAAAACTGATTCCATGCCAGACCCAACATCTCCCGCACTAAATGATCCTGCATCTCAATCAGGAATTGATCAAGCTAAGGTGTGGGTTGTGCGGAAAGAACGTGATGGCAAACTTCGTTGGAGAATGATGCCTATTCATGCTTCTATCATCTTTAAAGCTCCCTATGGAGTTGTGCAAGCCATCCTTTCAGTTGCACCGATCACTGCTCAATTCAAAGATGATCAAGGCATGCTTCCTCTTCATTTAGCCTTTCGCAATGACGCTACTGACGATGTCATTGATGAACTCCTAGCTGCTTACCCAAATTCGATTGAAGTTAAGGATCGCAAGGGTCGTGTTCCTATTCTATGCGGTGCGTCCCGAGCAAGTAGCAATCGGTGGAAATTGCTCCACACTTATTCCCAACTTGCTGTGTCTTGCGAAAAGAAACGAATGGGAATTCGCGCCAAAACAGACCTTGACAAGGAAATGGACCTTGAACGACAAGTTCAAGAAGAAGCCATGCGATTATTGAAACAACAGAATGAGTTGAAGCTGTGCGAAGCCGACGAAATGATAGAAACAGTCGCAGGGGAATTGAAGAGAATTCGTAGCATGAGTGAAGCTCTCACAAGAGGAAAGAATGAAAAGACTATTCAGGAAACTAGTTTGGAGCATCAATTGGCAGAATTACTTAAAGAGAAAAAGATTTTTGAGGAACAGATTCTTTCTGTCAAAGATGCAGATACAAATGCACAAAAGGATTTATCATCGGAGGTCTTGGTTCAGTACAATGCCTTCATTGATAATGAGAAACAGCTTAAAGAAGAGCTCAAGGTTATTCAAGCACAGAAAAATGTTGGTGCAAGTATTCCAGACGAATTACTCTTGGAGGATAACGAGATTATTTCCCATTCCAACATCAGTGAGAAAGTGAAACAACTCGGAAACGTTTTGCAAGATACGGAACAGAAATTACGAGAAGAAGTCGGAGCTCGAGCACATATTCAACAAAAATTGGAGGATACCATTGACAAACAGCTCGTTCTTACTGAGGAACTTGTCACTCTCAAGTCAGATCTAGAACAAGCTGTAGATGAAAATCGTGAGCTTCGTTCTCATATTGAAATGACTAGGGATCAAGTGAATGAATTCGATAATATGAAAGCATCTTACGAAAGGCGTGTTGGAGAGCTTGTGGAAGGTCTCAAATCAGTAACTTCTCGTCTAGATTTGTTGGTCGCTTCTTCAATGAAACAAAAGACAGAAGTTGAAGCTGCATTTGCCGTAAGAGAAAGAATGCTCCAGGCCATTGCCAGGCAGGAGGCTGATATGATCAAGGCAGCGACCGAACATGATGAAATGACAGACATTGCACGACAAATCAAATTAGATGTAGAATCATTGATCATTCAAAGATCTCCCTTGATTGGCTTAACAAATTCAACAGATTCAATTGATATTGGTGTTAATTCAACTTTTCAGTCTACGTTGCCGACCTTGTGATCAAAGAAAGTATAGACATTTTAATAACCACAAGGATAGGAAGAATCGAATTTTCTTAGTCCCTCATCATTTTTATGTCGTCTTCCAATTAAAAGATAGGCATTTTTTATATATGTACGCTAGCGCTGTTTAATTTTATAATGAATAACTTGAATGAGTTGAAGAGTATTTTTGTAAATCTATATTTGTTGTGTGGCTTAGGTATATTTGTAACGTTTTTTTTCAAATTTTTGAGAAAATTAAATGTATGTTCATCGAGAATCAAACTTGTAGCCTTTGATGAAGCTATTTCTAAAGTGGTTGCATGTCAGGAACTCAGAACTAAAGCAGACATGTTTGTCAAAATAATGAATAAACGAGAAATTTCGCGGACGTCAAAGGATAAGAATTCTGTTTGAAATATATTTTTGTAAAGAGTTAATAAATGCAATTAAAACAAAAATTTTGTGAGAATGTCAAATAAGTTTCCAATTCTATGATAGATTATAGTCGTTTTCTTCTTTTGAATGAGTATTCCTAAAATAGAACCTACTTTTCCTTCCCTATTTTTTTATGAGGCTTTTCTCAGAGTGTCATCTTGGCGATATGCAAATAGCACAATTCAAACCATGAGTACAAAATTTGATGAATGCACAGTTATGGTTATAACGTAAACATCATGGATATTTCTCTCAAACTTTGCTAGAAGAAAGTATGATTGAAATTGGAATTTTGTGACTTCATCTATTTATTCGAAGATAAAAGCTAGCTTCATGAGTGGTTGCGATAAGAGAATTGTATTTGATTATGTGATCAAACGAACCCAGTTTGAGGATTATCCAGATTTTACTTGTTAAGACTACCAAGTTGAAAAGAACAGTTGAACAAAGGGTAACTTGGTGAGCAAGCCACTTTTTTCTCTCTAGTCAGGTGTACTTAATGAATCCCCAGAGCTTCCCTTAGGCTCTGACATTTGTTCTTCTTTGGGTACCTCTTGCCATTCATTCTGAACCCAAGTCTCTGCACTTAACAATATAAAAAGTAGAGATTCATGCCCTTTCAAATTATTAGATTCCCAACGGCAGAATTCGAGAAGTCGCGGAATCGAATTTTCTACTCTCTCACGAAGACCAGGTGTTATTTCATCTTGTTTTGGTTCCAATGCACAGTTTATTACCAGTGAAGAATCCGGTGATGTAGGATAGCCATCAGGTATATCTACTTGGAAATTCACGACAAAGGCCTTTGAATCTTTTTCGTTCGATGTAGGGAAAGAAAGGTGATGAAAAACATTCTTCTTGTTTTCTGATCGGTAAATTTTATCATCTTTAAACATCATCTTTACAGTTTCCCACTCTATATCTCTTCTACGTTCAGCGTCCTTTTTCATCGATTCTTGATTATTCTTATTCTCTTCAGATTTATCAAGAGCTAAAGAAGCCTTCTGATCTACTTTTGCTTCCACAGCTGCAGAAGCATCTTCTGTTTTAGTTCCATTTTCTCCAACCTTTAATTTACTTTTCACTAGCTTGCCTTGAACGGAAGCTAGTTCCTTTCTAAGCTTAACGCCGTACTCATTTCGAAGCTTTTGAAGATAATCATCATGGTTCATCCCAGATCTTTGCTTCTGTCGCCGTGTAATTTCTTCAATTTCTTCATTTAATTCAAAAATTTGTTTTTCATATTCCATGCACTTTTTTTTGTGCTCGTCGCATTCTTCTTTAATATCCAAATTATCCTGAATCTGCTCTTCCAGTTGGGATTTTATATCCATTTCAGCTTTTCTAGATTCAGCTAAAAGTGTATCCTTTCGTATAAGCTGCTCTTTCAGTTCTTCCATTTCATTTGTTTTTTGTATCATAGTTTTCGCAAGCAAAGCTTGAGCTTTTTGTTTTTGTTCATCTGAAACGTTTTCTTTTTCCTGCACTTTCTTACTCAAGCGTTGCATTGAAATTTTCATTTCCTCAAGAATGGAATCTTTTCTTTTGACTTCTTTCCCCAATTCGACCATTTGCTTCGACAAAAACTTATTCTTTGGTCCTGGAGGCTTGATTTTAATGCCATTTTGAATAACCTGTACATCATGTCCACCAAATTCTTTCGCCTTTGCGAGATTGATTCGTGCAAAGGCAGCGGCACCTTTCGAGAGAGGGCTCATTCTCATCGGAATAGAAAGCAAAGATTCTTTGTTTTTATATGAGTTTAAAAGACGCTGAACACTTTCCTTTGTTTCAAATTCAACTATTACTTCCTCAACATCATTTGTAGTTTTTGAGTGTTCGGAATCAACCTTTGTAACTTTCTTCACATTTTCACCAATGCATGCATCAATGATTTTTCTAATTTGGATCCCTTTAACAGGGAATTCTTTCGTAATTTGTCGCACGAGCAAGCATCTTTCAGCATAAGAGACATCATCACTTTCAGGTTCTTGCACATATTTTTTAGCAAATTCTTCAGAACTAACTTTTTCGCAATGAAACTTTACATCAAAAGTGACTTTTCCTTTTTTGCATTTTCTAGACAAACTGAGCACAGATATTGTTGGATTGTGCAACTCAACAAGATAGCATACATTAGGATTCGTTTGCTTATCGTCAACAAAAACAAGACGTTTTGCTTTTTGTGCGAAAGTATCGTAAATCCAATGATAAAGTCTCTTTTCTGTTATTCTTGAAGGAAGATTTTTAAGGAGGAAGAGGGTGTTGATCCATAGTTGCTGGCTTCCGGACCCCCCATTTTGTTTCCATTTCATATTTGTCATGCTCCTCCTGTCATGCAAGAGATCTTGTCGAAATATGTATGTTTATAATCTGAAGACCTTTTTCTTTTGTCGTGCCTATTTTTCATAAACTGCTCTTCCAATCACAAAAAAGAATTTCGAATCAACGGAAATGTACTTTGTTGACCTAAATAAATATGACAGAAACCATCACATGAACATAAAATTCCTTAGGTATGTAGAATTTATTTCTTTGAGTCTACAAAGATTAAGCACAGTACATAATTATGTAGAATAATTCTAATCAACAAATTATATAAAAGCAAAACGAATTCGATTGAGAAACTTTAGCAAAAGACATTTTCTGATGTAGTTAATACTCGTGCGTAGATAACATTTGTCTTAT
>Ga0209092_10001618_pt1 | contig 21625 bp, 18 predicted proteins | sample FraStrMetagenome_FD_187446 | JGI IMG/M metagenome (GOLD analysis project Ga0209092, IMG submission 187446) | Marine eukaryotic phytoplankton communities from Arctic Ocean - Fram Strait ARC3M Metagenome (SPAdes) (version 2) | ecosystem: Environmental > Aquatic > Marine > Oceanic | place: Fram... | reverse complement strand
ATTTGAAATATTGTGAGCTTTTATTATTTACCAAAAGTGATAAAAGTGATCTTTGTGTTTGTGATCTTGACACCTTTATCCTAATGAAATCTAAAAGATACAGATCCTCTTGACACCCTTCAACTCCTACTATTTAATCAATGACCATTCTATCAATGACCAATCAGTGACCTAATTAATTATCCTGATAAAGTGGAGCATGCATTTTACTACCATTCTTAACTTTTTCGTCAAAGATCTTTTGATAAGTAACGTACAGGTCCCCAAGTCATAGGCTCTGGATCATCAACATGCGCAAAATTTGCACCAAGATGATAAGTAGGAAATCCAACACCGTTAAGTTTGTAGCCCATAGCAAGTACATCTTTCCAATGTTGCTTAGCATCTTGATCGATGATAGATAAAACTAATCTTCCGAAAACTTATTAAGAAACCCAATACTACGAATATTCGCCGCAAATACGTACGCTTTACTGATCACCTAATAGCTAAAGCTCATGAGTATGAGGCATGTCTAGCGAATCATAATAACCTAATGAACAATAATATGACTTCGTCTCAGGGGTCATCTCTTATAAGTCTTCCTGTTAAAACCCTCATCGGTCATAAACAAAACACTAAGATTTTGTGTGTGAAGCTCGCCAGGAAATGGTTAAATATTTCTACTACATACTCATAATGATCTCCTTTATCTTTCACCCAGACATCAGGATCAGATCTTAATGGGAAGAAACCTAATTTGGTCACTACGTCTGCCCATTTCGCATGATAACATGCCCCTGAATTGCGCAAATCATATAAGGTTTTATAGATAATCAATAAATGTCCCATAAGTCTATACTTGGCGAAGTATTCTCCAGCAACAAATCATACCTTTTCGGTGATTACTTATACATTTGAAGGAGAAAATGGAATCTGGGTCGCCTTCTTCTTTGTCGATCTGTTGTGTTTAATGAATATTGTAAGTCATAACCTCTTCACGCTCACCATCACCGTACTTTACTAGATATTGGTCAGTTACTGATTCATAATTTTTAACGCATTCTACAATTTGAGTCCTATGAATGGTGTCATTCACATCACTTTCACGCAAGAAAGTCTCTGCTATTAGTTTATCAGGATTGAAGTAGTGAGCTCTGGTAGTAGGAATCTTTGAATTGGACTGATCACTAACGTTGTTGACCGCTTGAAAGCCACCACAGCTATTTTTCTAGTCAATTCCACTGCTCAGTAAGGGCACTGCCAATGAATCCCCTTTTGGCAACGATGGTGTACATTTTCTATCAATTCTTCAATGCATGGCGTACATTTTCTATCATTTTTCAACTTATTTCCGTCAATGCACACAATAAAATGAGCTCTGATCAAAGTAAAAAGCGCAAGATAAGCATCTTCATTATCTTCACTCTCCACCAAGATTGAGATTACTAACATTCGCAAGACCACGAAAATTCGTTCGTACAAAGACGCGAATCTTGGAGTTCGGTCGAACTCTCAACACTGAATCCCTCCATTTCAATGAATACATTTGTACCGGCACTCGGTACCTGGCTTTAAAAGTGGGGGATTCATTGAACAGAGTTCACTGTACACAGTTGAAAAAAATTTAGACAAAAGACAAAAGACAAAAGACAAAAGGCAGAGTTACACATCACACAACCACGACCACGACAAACCGATCCAAAATATGAAACCATTTCCAAGACAAACAACAGGTAAACCTTCGTCCAACACAGACCAATCATCCTGTACATTATACGAATCTGCTAGTCGCGGGGACAATGATATCAATGGAGAAACCACTCAAAAATTGCTTCAAAATGCACATCTGGTCCACGCTATATTGCTCACGGATAGACTCGACTTGAAAAATTTGCGCATCCTCGATGAGTCGTCCATTGCACTTCACACGACCAACGTGGATGAGTTTATGAGGCGGCACTGGAAAGAGTTGCGTTCTCCTGCGACACAAGATGAGCCTATTTGGCGTGGAACCGCGAATGAGATGGAGCGTCTGTCGTCCGGTGCATGTCGTACGATGAAACGGGCTTTCTTTGAATATGCGATGCGTGCCGCTGAGGAAGATTGTAATTTTACGCCATATTGTTCGATGGTCCACGCGTTGGTTACTGGTATTCAGCAGCATTTAGTGCCACATAGGACAGATTTGCATGATGTTTGGTTGAACGATGATTCTGTAATGGATATTGAGTCGGTGGATAGTATGCTGATTCCTCTAATACCTGCAGCTGACGTGTTGTCGCGTCTGGAAGCTCCGTGCCGAACGTGTTCGACGTTAGCGTGGTTGCAAATGGTACGAAGCGCTGAGGGTTCAGTTAGTGATAAGTATGGCATGTCTGTCGTGGAATATGCCGTTGCGTCAGTTGTATTTTTATTGCTTAAGACGGATGTCTGTTCTATGGACATTATAAACGTCGTTCTGCGGAACAACGCGCCTACAATTTACTCGATCGGAAATGAGTATGAGCGTGAACGCTTTCAAAAGACGTATGGTAATTTTGACTCCTGTCCGACTCCCAATACGAAAGACTGGCTTGATAGAATTTGGCAACAATGCGATAAAGATGGAGGCTGCATCCCATTAAATATTTCAGATATACAGAGAGCAATTCGAAGCACGGGATTCATTGACGAATTGTTATTCTCTAAATCGAGGTTTTCGATGCCAGAAGTGTTTGATTTTGATACAGCTCAAATTAATCAAATAAGAGGAATTTGCAGAGCCGCTGTAGTTGGCTCCGTCCTTGCACTTCATTGTATAAATCTAACGTCGGTTTCAATATCAAAGTTCAACGAATTTCCATTGGATGACGACCTTCGGCGTTATAGAGATAGAATTTCGTGTTCACTTTTGGAGAATAGCAAGGAAGCCAAAGAATTTGAAAAGAACGTTGCCTTATCAATCATTGGTCTTGCCAAATTCCTAAAACCATCGCTAAGTAAAGAGCACGAAAAGTCATTGGAACGAATGACTGTGTTTACTGTTCGCGGTGAAGATAGAGTGCTTGACGTACTAGATAAGAGGCTCAGAATATTGTTTAAACAGGCATGTCGAGTCAGTGCAAACAACACAGTATTTGCGGGTAACTGTGGACAAAGTATTACTGGAGTTGTTAGGACAGAGAAAGGAATCAATGGTATCTTTGTATCTCAAAAAGATTATTGGTGCCAACAAACAATGAAATTAGCTTCTCAACAAGGTTTTAATCTTTTCGCTGACGAAATAGCCAACGCGTCTTTCATGGCTAAACGTATTCTCGATGTAGCTTGGAATAATTTTGGAGATTATCTTTTAGTCAAACTATTTGTTACTGTTTCAAAAGATCGCGAATGGATTGATTAATACCGTTAGTCCTTATTTGTTACTGTTTCAAAAGGTCGCGAATGGATTGATAAATACCGCTATTCCTCCTTTAATAGAAGGGATCTTATTGTAGCCTGTTTCTAGGGGTAAAAATGCTAATGTAGTGTCATTTTGTTACGAGTACGCACGTCAATGATTTTTGATAAACAAAATTCTATTTACTAAGAACTACAGCCCAATAAGACTTTGTTGTCTATGAAATGCTCTGCGAACCACAGAAGATTGAGCTTCGATCTCATCATTTCCCCGCTCTTGCTGTTCACGCATATGCAAACTAACGAGATCTACCTGATTACAAAATTCATTAACATTGGAATGACTAAATCCAAATGCAGAGCTTAGGATATCCAAACATTCATTTGAAAGAGAGATCTCGTAGGTACTGTTCTTCTCTAATCGTTGTGCGGCGAGAAGAACTTCCAATATTGTCTCTGGAACTTCACTAAGTTGATTATGGGTTTCAACAGTCTTTAGGGCATTTCTCATGGCACAAAATGCAAGTGGACGAATACTAGAGGCAAATTTGCTCTCAATTTCGTCATCCACTTCAATGCTCTGTCGCAAGATCATGTTAATAACCTGTTCTTGAACTTCGACTATGCTCGTTTCTTCGTCTTTACAAATACAAAGAAGCGCACGTGCAGCATACAGAGATTGTGTACTAGACATGCAATCAGTAATGGCGCATAACGCTTTCCATCCAATGATACGGGCATCGATGCGATCTTTCTGAATTAGTTCATTAACCTTTTCCATACCGAGAATGGCTTCTTCGTCCTTCTGCACTGTTTTTGATCGAGATCGTTTCAAACTCCCAATGATACTCGACGGACGAGAAGAAGTGGATAAAGACACTAAACGTTTACGCTTTTCAGACACTGGCACTTTACCAGCCAGTTTGGAATCAGCTCTTCCCCTTGCTGCAAGTAGCAAAGTTCGCGATTTCCGATGGAACAAAGTCGTCTCGCCAATGAGCTTGATCAACTCAACAACAATGGAGTCATTAGCCTGAAACAAATGAATGCTCACTCGAACCACAGAAGGGCTGGACTCGATATTTAATATGGCGGATGATGGCTTGTCGATGCTATATTCCGCAATAATATCTTCGCGGTCGAAACATGTCTGGAGCCTTTCAATTACCGTACCCACCGATGTGTCTTTGATTTTGGTGGATGTCTTTGCGAGGGGCTGGAACAGTGGTAATGGAGGAAGAGCCGGAGGAGTCTGGCTGTTCCAACGTGCTGGATTGTTACATTCGGTTGTGTTGTTGGTCATTTTGATATGATGAGTGTTAGAAGATTGTGAAGAAAAGAGAGGTGGAGGAGGAGTCTCTCTAGAGTTTTTGTGAGATTTTAGAAGTTTGAAAGTGATTTTTTCCAGGAATGATTGTGAACAGGTCTCGATGGAAATGATTCTCTTCCAGTCTTGGAGGTTGGAGGGCATCTAGCGTTGGAATCCCTGCGGGACACAGATTGAAAGTCCGAAAACACCATGCGAAGGATACTATGACCAGAAATTGATCATCAATAAGATGACATAGCTGATTGGCCGGTGTAGTCATTGTATTGAACTGGAAAAGTCTACCTGTACAAATCATGGTCCTATCTACCGGTAGTGTATACGATTAACATATCGTATGTAGAAGAAGTCTACAACTACACACTGATAATATTTTGGAGCACATTTCGTGGAAAATTACGTACCGGTACCGGTACAAAGATTATTTTCTTTTTCTTCTGCGTTGGAAATGACGAGTCATCGTAGTCACATATGCCAAATGAACACACACTACTTTGTTTGCTTTAATGAAGAAAATGCAACGAAACTAGATATTTTAGGCTAGCGCGGTGATGTCTCGCACGACATCAGCACGAAGGATACATTTAACCAACTTCTTCGGATCCATTTATGAACAAGTTGAACAAATTTTTTATATCGAGGTTCGAAACGTCAGATTTAAATACGAGGTGCAGGGAATTGAGTTCTTTAAGAGTACGTAATGAATTTTCAATGACCAGACGTGCAAGAATATGAATACGTTTGGGTAGGTCATCAGTGACGAATGAGACGTAATCCGGGTCTTCACTTTCGCCTCTGGATTCGTTTGCCACTATCAAAATTATGTAATCAGTAATAGCACGATCGAACTCTCCAACTCCAAGAACAGCTTGGGACGCGAATACAGCGTCAAAACTCGATTTATGGTTTGTAAGGTTGCAGAGACTTTCCCATCCAACAAATTTACTTTCAATTCTTTCGTCGAAAATCAGATCAAGGATGTGGTCAAAGTTGGCATACTTTTCTTCACTTGACCTCTTTCTCAAGTTGACAGTCCGCTTTTCAACGGAAAGAGGACGATAAATTCGCTTATTTTGTCTTTTCCAACTCTTTCCATATTTTATCGTACTAGAGATTCTTTCGCATTCGTCATGAAAGAGATTTTGATCGCCTTTATGCTTGACCAATTCTACAACAATTTGATTTCCGTTGTCACTGTAGTAGAGAAGTATGCTCATTTTTGCATAGAGCAAGCCGACATATCGATTGTATGTTGCCGATCGATCAAAGTATTCGACGTCAATCGTATTTTCTATGAAATATTCTTCAAGGCGTTTGCAAATTTCGACTTGAGAGGTACCAGAGACGTAAAAATGAAATGAATGTGGAAGAAATGGAGGCCATTGTCTCAGCGGGCAACCATGTCCCCATTTGTTCTCCTGAATAGATAGCTCTTCCACGTACTCATGATCATCCATTTTTTTATTTGTCTATTAAAAGTTCCAAAATGTGTGCAGAGAAACAACGAAAATGAGAACAAAAGAGAGAAAAAACTTCGCAGACAACACTTTTCATATTTCCGCCTGATAATAAGCCAGGATTAAAAAAGGATTATTCATCTTGATAACAAGTCACGTGAGTTATTTCTCGTGACGATTATCGTTTACCTTATATATGGTTATTTCTATGTTGATGATTTTTCGCGCATTTTGGCTACATAATGGAAAAGATGCTGTTGCTGCCGTAAACAGTTGTTTGTCTTTTATTTGCATATTGAATTATTACAAAACATGTATTAAGAGTAATAAAATAAAAATAAATACCCAATAATAAATAAAGCTGAATATGGACGCGCCACGAAATGATTGTTTTCCAATATGTATCCCGACGTTTCAACTTCCTACGCACGGTTTCCAATTCTTCGACATAAGGAACGATATTCAAAAAAAATAGAAGAAACACCGCTTGCTGTTGCACTGTCTGTGTAACGGACGGATCGTTACGAAAATGAATCGCCGAGAATACACGTATGAACAGTGACTTTCTTCGCTAATCCTGGATGTGTCGTACATTGTACATTTTAAAGTGTTCACATGTATACGAAATTGACTTTACCAATTTTCGGTTCTGTAGAAGTCCCATGGGACTAAAGGTCTCTGAACATCCACCACCACAAAGAGATAAGAACGAAAATGAACGGGGAAGTTTCAATAAAGACTTCACACCGCCAATCACTTATTTCTTGTTTGCAAGCAATAGTGGTGAAGTGCAAGAATACTTATTGTAAAGGTTTTATCTTCAGTGTAACTCGATATAAGTAGACGCTATCGAACCAATTTTCGATTAGAGTTGTGTGTGATATAAATGAAGCCTTTCCTGTTTGTCAGCCTATTAAAATTATCATTATTTTGTGTTATTTGTATCTATCGCTCAATCTCGCATTTACCGCTGGTTCGCATTTTTGTTTGGATTGACAAATGATTAACTATTTGGCCGAAGAATAATATCCTTCTCGTAAATTGAGTGTGGGACTAATTCCAAAGTCCAACTGGCGAGAAGAATTGTTTATCATACCACTTCAAATTGCTGGTTCAGTTTGCAATTGTCATGTAATACATGTTTATTAACTGATATCTCGTCATCATAATTTTAACTCATCGAGGCAGAGCTTGAGGAAAGCGTCTACTTCGATAAAAATGAATCATCAACCATCTTCACAACTTTAACGGGTGCAAGACTAGAAGTTGCCTAAAAAAGTACCGGCATACAGTTGAAAAATAACTAACATGTTAAAAGAAATAAAGTCCGAAATCCCTTCAGCTATTCCATTCCATGTGAATTTTTCAACTAAATTTGTGGACAGTGCTTACACGAGCCGTGGTATCATCATTTTATTTATAGAAGGCGGAAAAACTCATGGCCGAGCTTCACGCTTCACGTAGCGACGGCATCCGGGTCATCCCGGCCGGGGCCAGAAATGACCCGCCCGTACGGGATCCCGGAAATCCTGGATCCCGGTGTCGGTGTGTACGTAGAAATTGTACATGCGATCGAAGCGAACTCTCAAACGAACATACGATATCGTCAGGCCGTCAGGCACACACATCTCACAAATTTTTTCGGACAAAAAGATAATTCGGTGACATAGGAATTATACGAACGTAGCGAGATGAAAACTAGCGTAATACCTAACAATTAAAATAATTCCCATAGTTAATACTAACTGTTCACATGTCAATTCATTTTTGAATATATTGAACATATGTAAACCCATAGTACCTGTACCTAATCTACCAATGTGCGAGCTGGAATTTTGAGATCTGAATATCTCGAATAACATGTAAATAAATTCTTATTCAAAACACGCATGTTACTATTAAAGTTGAAGAGATGATCTTCTTGACCTACATCTAATACGTTTTCAGCATCGTTGGCTGATTCCGCTTTTGTGCTATTTCTTTTCGAAGCAAAGCTTGCATACTATTTTTCTAAATCTAGACACTTTGTTGGCGTCGGCAGTTTAGACACAATTTTTCTTACTTTTTTACAATCAATAGATTCTTTCTTGAAATTTAGTATAGGTAAAGATCTTCGCCTACTTGAGACTACACATCTTTTCGTGCAAATCATAAATAGTGATATAGAATTACTCTTGGTCAACAATGGAAGGTGACAAGTGGTATGCTAAGCTCCATATGATACGTAGTTTATGCCAACTTTTAAGTAAAGGAAGATCCTCTCCAGTTTCCCGACTTTCCCAGGAAAGTGGGTCGGGTTCGGCACGAGACGGGATTTCCCGCTCCTCCCTCCTCCCGTCCAGAACAAAATTTTACAATCTACATATCTGTATCGCATTTGTGAATGTTCGGCTATCGGCTGGCCAATTTGTGCTTTTCTTTTTAAGCTACGAGTGTACCGTACGTGCGATGTGTGTGATCTGTATTCTATGTGTGCGTGTTCGTGTACATGTGTACTGTACACGAGTATGTATCGGGTATTCAAAATACCGGTACATCTATTAATACATGTACGTCGGTATGCGGTCTGCGGCATGCAATTCAGGTTCGGAAATGTGCCATGAGCATTTTGATTGGCCCATAGCCTTATGTAGGGTTGCGTCATTGATATATAGATGATGCTTCGTAAGTCCCTACACACATGCTTCTGATCAAGATCTTTCCTTGAAGGCAATAAAATTAACAGCAACTAACCTCGTTCCCTCAACATCGCTCTGCCTTTTATTTCAATACGTGTTTAATGATTGCTCTGATGGCTGCGACAGATCCAAAATCCTTGATGCTATCTGTCCCGATCCTGATCTCCGAACTAAACGATATCTATGATCAACCATTACAGCGTCATACATTGTACATTAATGCAACTCAGGAATCATACTGCAGAACAAAATTGAATGTGAACATTATTAAAGTCGTATAGAACGACGACTATCGCAGAGAAAAATTCAAGAACAAGCCTGTTTTACGACTTGAAGCGTACCCTTACTAGCTTTTTCTATACACTCGAATCATATGAAGCTGCCAATCGAGACAATCATATTGGTGGCCTTTTTGGTTCATCAAAGTGATTCGTTTGCCCCGCAGTCGGGTGGACAGAAGGCAGTTGCCAATCGAGCTTCATATCATCAGACGTCGTTAAAGCTTCAGTCGGAAGATGGCGATGTGAGTAAGTCTAAGTTAGCTCCCATGGAGAAGGCAGTACAACAGTTGCGCGCTGAAATGTTGCAGGAGATCGAGCGCGCGCCCTTCCCGCGTGGACCACTGACTTCATTTGCTGCGGTTGGTGGTGGTGCCGTAGGTCTCTTCTTGAATTTGATGCTGCAAGCTCAAGTAGGAGTAGCTGCCACAACTTTCACTGCTCCAGTCTTTTTCGCCGTGATGCTTTATGGCATGTCAAGTTCGGTAACTCAAAATGATGATACTAAGCAGCGCTTGCCTGAAAAAGAAAGTGAGTTTTGGATGGGTATTGGTAAAAATGCCGACTCCCAAAGTTGGATGGAAACCATTGAAAGTCAAGAAGGCCTTTTGCAGCTGGAAAAGATGTTCGTTGAACAAAGGATGCAGGTGAGTTTCAGAACAAGAAACTGAAAAATAAGGAGGATAATGGGAACACTAGGATGAATTATGTTTACCTAATTTCTTTATGATTCGTTGGGATTAAATCTTTTAATTTGAGTGTGCTCGTTTTGTATTTTTTTGGTTCTATAAAAACTATCTTTAGCTCAAAAAATTGTGAAAATACTATCTTTTTAGGGTTTGCGGGCAAAAGCAGCTTCCGCAGCGGCCTTGCGCGCTTCGGAAAGTGACGAGGAATTTGACTTTGACTTAACAAGTGAAGAATTCAATGGAATTAAAGAATGGGATGATGACTCTGTTCCAAACAGTGGTACGGTGGTGCCTAAGGTCCCATATGTGGACCCCACATCTTCTGGATCAGAAAATACAACTGGTTCGTCTTCCATGGGCACTGACATGGACACTGTTGATCCATCTCCAGAAGCTTCTGAACCATTTTTTATAATCAACGATACAGTCGACGAAGAATCATCTGATAAAATAGTCGGCGCTTATGAAGCTGCCGCAGCTGCGACTAAAGAAAAGAAATCATCTGCAAATATTGGGAAAAAAGTAAGCGTAGAGTCTGTCCTGGACAATCTGAAAAAAGGAGATTTAGAAGACAATTTAGAGGGATCTTCGAGAAACAATACCATTGCTACAAAAGGCAGAGGTTCTCTTCCGAAAGCCACAACAACAAAGGGAGCGCAGGTAGCAACATTATCCAAATCATCGACCTTTATGTCAGTTGGCTCGACGACAATTGGCGGTAATAAGGAAGAAGAGATGGTCGATATAAAAGAAAATGAGGTGAACGACGAATCAAATGAAGAAGAAGCACTATCTTTGATTCGTGAGCAAAGCAAAGCTTTGAAGGAGCGTTTTGATGGCTTGAACTCGCTTAAGCCACCTACGTCATCCGCAAAAATCTACTCTCTCGATGGAGATGGATCAAACACTTTTCGTGTAGAGGCAAAAGCACGTGCTTTGAAAGAAAGAATCGAGAAACTAAAAGCTGCAAAGGAACGAGCAAAAGTTGATGCGGAGAAGGAGATGAAGCGTCTTCAAGAAGAAGCGGAAAATGAAGCGGAGAAAATCAAAGCTGGAGCTCAGGCAAGGACTAATCAAAAGCTTAACGAGGAAGAAGCAGAAAAAGAGCTTCAAGAGCTAAAAGAGGAAGCTGAGCAGCTTAAGCGCATTCAGGCTCAAGCTGAAAAGTTGCAACAATTGAAGGCGGAAGAAGAAGAATTACTTAAGCTCAAAGCAGAACAAGACGAGTTACTGAAACTCAAAGAGGAGCAAGACAAGTTACTGCTTCTAAAGGCCAAAGCTCAAGAAGAAGCGAAGCGTAAGGAAGAAGCTGAAGAGAGAGCTAGAATTGAGGCAGAAAAAGAAATAGCTAGGCTCAAAGCGGAAGCTGTAGAACTAGCAAAGCTTAAGGCCGAAGAGGAGAAGGCAAGACTCAAGGCAGAAGCAGATGAAAAAGCTAAAATAAACGCCGAGGCTGAGGAACAGGCAAGAATCAAGGCTGAAACTGAAGAGAAAGCCCGAATTCAGGCCGAAAAAGAAGAAATTGCCAAGTTGAAAGCCGAAGCTGAAGAAATAGCGAGGCTTAAGGCCGAAGCAGAGAAACAGGCAAGAATCAAGGCTGAAACTGAAGAGAAAGCCCGAATTCAGGCCGAAAAAGAAGAAATTGCCAAGTTGAAAGCCGAAGCTGAAGAAATAGCGAGGCTTAAGGCCGAAGCAGAGGAACAGGCAAGAATCAAGGCTGAAACTGAAGAGAAAGCCCGAATTCAAGCCGAAAAAGAAGAAAGTGCCAAGTTGACCGCCGAAGCTGAAGAAATAGCGAGGCTTAAGGCCGAAGCGGAAGAACTGGCGAGACTTAAGGCCGAGGAAGAAGCGAAGTTGAAAGCAGAGGCTGAAGAACAGGCCCGAATTATAGCCGAAGAAGAAATTGCTAAGTTAAAGGCTGAAGCCGAAGAAATCACCAAATTGAAGGCTGAAACAGATGAGATGACAAAGCTAACGGGAAAAGAAAAGGCCAAGTTGAACACTGATGAAGATACACGATCAAAATCTACTGAAGAGACAAATCTTTTGGCTGAGGAAGAAGCAAGGATTAAGACTGAAGGTAACAAGGAGGCAATTGAGTCGAAACGAAAGGTATGTTTGATTGCATTAAGTTTATATCTTCGGCGCAATTGTTCATAACTTACGTACAAATTAGGAGGGCGTTAGTAAAATGAACAAGGGGATTACAACTGATGAGAGTCAATTAAAGAAAGAGGTAAATTTCAAATGCAGGTAATCTCCTTTTGCTCATCTCTTAATCCGTTTGTTTTGTTTTGATAAAGATCGCGAATACAAGCGAAATCTCGAAGGCAACAAACACTTCACCTTCGCCAAACGATCTACGCCGGAAAATTCGCGAGCTTCGTGTACAAAAAATGAGAGAAAAGATGGGTAATGGAGGTCCTAATGTTATTTTTCCTAGCAGAAAAGAACGTCAGGTCAGTAAGCCAATGCCATCGCCAAAAAAAGACCGTTCGCCACGAACATCTCGTGCGAATCGAATAACTCCATCGAAATTACAAAATTCATCTGCGAAATCACGTGGGACTGTGGCGCCTCGAACTTCTCCTGCTAATCGAATAATTCCAACTAAATTACAAAGTTCATCAGCAAAATCATCTTATGTCGGGCCATCGAACAGTACCGGGGGTAATATTTCATCATTTCCAACACCTCGAAACATGCCACCTTCTCCAACGCGTTCTCCGGGAATGGTAGCGTTTGGCGCGGTCAAAATTCCACGTCCATCACCTTCAGATTTTGGTGATATGCGAGGAAGTATGAATGGCGATTTTGGTGATGGCTATTTCGGGCAGCAATCACAACCTCAAAATGACATGCAGGGTAGTTCTTATGGCGCGTCATATGGGGCTACTGCAAATACAAACTCACCTCCTGTCCCATATCCCTCACCAAAAAATATATATCCCGCCTCTTCTGGTAATCAGAGTCCTAGTAGCGGAGGTCCTCCAATGGATAATGTTATGAACGGTTATAGCAACGTCAATTATTCCGGGCAGCAATCACGATCTCGAGATGACATGCGAGGAGGTGCTGGAAAGACGTCGTATGGAAAAGAAAGTGGAAATACATATTCACCTGTCCCATTTCCAACACCCAAAAATATGCCTCCCCCTCCTTCTCGTTCTCCAGGTTTTGTCCCTTTTGGTTCCAACCCGTTCCCGAGACCAGGAGGTCCTCCTATGGATAATATTATGAATGAAGGCTTTGATAATTATTACAGTGGACAACAATCTTCCGATAGCGACTCGCAAAACGGTTTTGGCGAGCAGTTCACAGGAGGACAGTCTTATAATCCTCCTCCTACGACCGTTCCTGCACCTTCTCGTTCGCCTGGAATGACTCCTTTTGGGGGATTTACGAGGGGATTGCAAAACAATGGTGGTTCAAATGATATGCGTAAGGGTGGTAATAGCGGGTTTGGACAACCACAACAAAACTTTGGATCACCTAGTCCTTTTGAGCAAGGTTACAACCAACAACAGCAATCGTTTGATCCTAATTGGTATAAACCGGAAGACGAGATACCCCCTTCTCCCCGTGATAGCCCAGGGATGACTCCGTTTGGCTCGTCTAAAAATCGCAAGTTTCGCGACGAATCAGCGGTACCAAAGGAACCTCCAAAATGGCAGCAACAGCAATTTCCTCGAGTGTCTCCCGACTTTGACCAGAATAATATCAACGCCCAAGATTACGGTGTTCCGAATTCCTCTGCTCAAGAATTTAATCAGTACGAACCCCCCTCTCGAAGTCCTGGTATGATGCCATTTGGTTCAACAAGTGGACGCCAATTTCGATCAATGAATGAAACTAGCTGGGGTTCGGACTCACAAAGAAACTTTCAACAACCGCCACAATCGCCTCAAGAGCAGTTTTATCAACAGCAAGGATATCGCGACCCTTCTTATTATCCGATACAGAAGGATAGCATGGTTCCACAACCACCGTCTCGATCACCGGGTATGATTCCTTTTGGTACTGTGAAATATCGAAAGTTTCGTGACATGGACAATGATGATAGCTCAAATAATGGAAGTAAGAATCAGCAACAGGGCTACAATTCGATGGGACAGCGAGGTACGCCTAACATGAATCCATATGAAAACTTGGGGTTTCAAAGTCCAAGCAGGAGTCCAGCTTCAGTTCCATTTGGAAGTTCAAAAGGAAGGTCATTTCGCGAAATGATGGATGAAGAAGACGACGGGGAACGTAGTGGACCCTTTAACTTCAATAATGACAATAAAGACGATGAGGACGAAGATGATGAAGACGACTACGAAAGCGGTCCGATAAAACCTATTATTAATGATTATCCTCCGACATTTAACCCTAATGGCGGAACTAATGGTTATTCTCCACCTCCGCGTTCATCGCCCAACAGCAATGGTGAAAAACCAAACGGGCAAGGCGACTATGGAGGAAATGGTTGGAATATGGGGTTGACAACTATCGATCAGACTAGCACGTCTTCTAGTGTTACATCCATCATAGGGATTAAAAATGATGACTCTTCGTCCGATATTACGTCAGTATCTAATTCGAACGCAGAGGCATCGACGTCAAAACAAAACTTCATGAATGCTTGGTTATCCAATGTTGGAAAACCGTCTACAAGCATTCCTGTGGCAGGCATTAGACCACCAAGAGTTCCAGCTGGTGCGCTCGGACAGGCCCGTTGGGACATGGATCCGTTTGATCCTTACATGGATGGGCCAGACCCAATGGATGGCCCAGTTCCGATGGATGGGATTGACCCTATGGTTGGACTTGGCCCAATGGACGATCCTAGAATAATGGATGATCCATACATGGGCGGTCTTGACGGGTATGGAGATGAAGAAACTATATATCGATCGCGGATGGCCCAAGCCCGAGCGTTAAGGGATCAAATCGGGGAAATTCAGGCGACGAGGGATCGTATGGGTGGACAACGTGAACGATGGAGAGATAGAGATACTAGAGACTTTCGAGCTAGTGGTGGTCCTGCATATCGTGACGATCTGTGGGGTTCCATTGGCCCTGACTACCCTGTGCAACCAAGGTGGGATAGGACACAACCTGCCCCGAGTCCTAGATCGCCGCCAGTATCTTCGCCACAGTATCAAACTCCGCGCGAGTCTCGTATCGGCAACGACGGCACAAGAAGAGACAAAAATGTGGGAGCATTTGATCGTTTCCGTGAAAATCTGAATCGAAGAGATCCACGTTCCGAGCAATTTCCTCCTCCCCGAGATGCAAGGTATGACAATGCTTATGTAAACGATAACATCTATGCAGGGGACATGCCTCCTCCACCGTACATGGATGGACCAGACTTTTATGACGGTTTGCGACCCGAAGACGAGATGTATGGAGAAATGTATGATCAGAGACCTGATGCTGTTGACTCTTTCAGTGGGTTTCGCGACAATTTGTATGGATCAACGGATGGTGATGGCAGCGTTCCGTCTAGGCGCGAAAGAGTCAAAAACGATCGGCCAAGAGATAGCGCTGCTATACCTGTCCCTAGCTCGCCAATCAGTAGCCCAGAAAAGGCTATTCCTGTGAATAGTGAAACATATCGAAGGAGCAGAAACAGAACAGGTCGTCGCATAGATACTGACGCAAACAACAGTTATCGGGAGTCCGGAAACGAGGAAGAAATATTTTCGTACGGCAAAAGACGCAACAGTCAAAGAGGATATCCACCTCCCAATATGGGAACAAAACCTGCAGAGGAGGATCCATTTGGGGGATTTCGTGACAATTTATATGGTGGCACCAGAACAGATGTGAGTATCATCCAAACTATATTTCCACCTGTTTTTGGAAACGCTCATCAGTCTCTTTTTTTTGATATCGTAATCGATGAAGCCACCGACCGCAAAAAAGCCTACGCCGCGTGATAGAAAGACGACGCGTTCCGAAGCGACCGCTAATAACTTCCGGGATGGTTTATATAAAACAACGAACCTGGAGCCTCCAAGTAAAACGTCAAACAATAGAAAGTATGCAGATAAAAGTGATAAGGATCCATTCGGAGGATTTCGAGATAATATTTATGGATCTAACGAAGCTCCAACGCGTAACCAGGTGAAAGAAGATCTTTCACGTGGCACCAAAGTGAAATCATCTGCTAGCACTGGCGCAGTAAAAAACAATTTTCGAGATGGTACGCGTGGTTCCGTACAGGAAAACGTTTCGAGGGGTACTGCGGTAAAGTCATCAGTTGGTACTGGTGCAGCAAAGAACAGCTTTAGAGATGGTTTGTATAAAACTTCGAATCTAGAGCCACCCAATCCATCGGGGCGCATAAATTCTACACCGGGAAGTTCTGGTACATCTAGTATCAACTTTAGAGATAATTTATATGGTGCTCGTAATACAACGGCGTTGTCAGGAACTCCTAAATCGGCTTCAAATGTTGGAAAAGGTGCAGCAAGACACAGCTTTCGCGATAGTTTGTACCAGTCTTCGTATCTAGAGGTAAATCGTTTCTATTGTTTAATATTTATGTAAAAGTAAAGCGTTCTTACATCTTGTTTCTATCCAAAGCCCCCAAAAGGTAGATTTTCTTCCATACTGAAGAAGTCGAGCCCGGCTTTTAATAGTTTGCGAGATAGTACAAGAACGTTTGAGAGGATTTCGTCACCAGAGGGAATGAAGGTAAGTGTTATCAATCAATTCAGTCTTTACGATATTTAAAAAAGCATAACATAATTTGTTGTTCGATTCGTAGCCTTTGAAGAGAAGAAGTCGTGCAGTAAAAACAAAATCTGGTGCGCGCGACAGGGTTTCTTCCTCAGATCGTAGAGATGCGACACCAAATGCAGTATCTGATCGAAAAGTACGTGATACATTGTAATACTTGCTTAATGACATTTTTGAATTAAACATGTGACATTTTTTGTCCACGTTGATCTTTACTAAGCAGAAGCAGTCGAAGCTCAAAGATTTTGCTTCTAGATCGTCAAAGTACGAAAATGTTGCTGGGTCAAAGCGAATGAAGGTAAAAACATAATTCATCGATTATGTTGCATCATATCATTCTCATTCTGTATAATTTCGTTGTTATTTAGCCCCTTGAAAGTGTCAGTGTCTACGGAGGTAAGGATATAAAGGATAATAAGCCCTCCCGAACTTCACAAAAACAACCTACTACGTCGACAAACCGTACGCCACCACCCACAACTCCTCCCGTATCTATGTCACCAAAGAGCATCGCAGACAAACCGAAAGCCGACACAATGGCCGGATCAGGTTCATATCTTGATGCGTTCAACAAAGCGCCATCATCATCAAGTTCACCTCAAGCTTTTACTCCTGCACCTAAGAAAAAAATGGTCGATAAACCTAAGTCTGATACGTCAGTAGGATCAGAATCTTACCTTAATGCGTTCAATAAAGCTCCATCACCTTCAAATACACCTTCAAAGGCAGCTGTACCAAAATGGAAACAACCAGCGGCTACGAAAAAAAATGAATCATCCTCATCACCGATGACTGGCGCGACATCTTACCTTGATGCTTTCAAGAACTCACCAACATCATCAAGTAAAACATCATATCCAAAGAATGCTCCGAGCACCCCCAAAAACAAGGTTTCGTCAATATTTTCCTCTTTCGGTGCAGCACCCAGTGGTAGTAAAGAGAAGGATGGGGAGAAATCTCAAGAAGGTTTGTTTGGGTCCGCTTCTTCGGTCTTTGATGCGTTTAAGAAAGCTCCGACGCCATCAAATACTAGTAAGCCTTCGCCTGTACCTAAGTCGGAACAAAACGCTTCGAAATCGCCATCATCTGACGGAATGGTTGGAGCCACATCATATCTTGATGCGTTCAATAAAGCTCCATCACCTTCAAATTCTAGTCCTCCGACGGCAACCGTACCAAAGTGGAAGCAAAACGCTTCTAAATCGCCATCACCTGACGGAATGGTTGGAGCCACATCATATCTTGATGCGTTCAATAAAGCCCCGTCTCCGTCAAAAAGTAGCGCTCCAACAGCGCCTGCTCCAAAGTGGAAGCAGCAGGAATCTAAAAAAGCGGATTCAGCCTCCTCAGGAATGGCTGGTGGAAGTCCAGCTTCAAAGGATGCCTCTTCCCCTTCTGGAGATGTATCTGAAACAGTTTCTTCGATGTTTTCTTCTTTCGGTACTTCGGGTGGAAGTCAATCCGAATCTGCGAAATTATTTGAACAAGGGCAAAAACAACAGGAAGCCACACCATCTCCTGCTGTACCGGCACCAAAGCCTGAAGCTAAGCCAGCTGTGGGGGGAATGGCTGGCGGTGCTTCTTACCTGAACGCATCCAATGATTCTCCGCAGACAAATGACGATGGTGATTCATCGTCGCCATCCTCGGATGGAATGGCGGGCGGTTCATCATATTTAGACGCTTTTAGCAATTTTCCTTCGTCGCCGAGTGCGGCGCCAGGGAAACCGGTTCCTAAATGGAAGCAAGGAAAGCAAGGAAACAACTCACCTCCTAAGAAAAATGATCCTGGTTGGGGAAGCTCATCGTTTTGGTAGTAACAAGAATAGATATTAAATTAGAAGGCTTGTATGGGGTTATGTGATTATGAATGATTGTGCTTTTTATCAACTCTTAATACAAGACTATGTAGGACGATACAAGAGATAAATGATCGTTAAGAAAAGAAGCATGTAAGCCACAGAAGAAAAAAGGAAGCTGATACTGAGGCAGCGTGCGCTGGAAATGCCAGGGGATAGTACTCAGAATATGGGAGTTAATGGTTCAATAACAGGGAAAATGATTACGCGTATTAAATGTCTCGATCATATGAACTGCTACTACTCTTCTTCCGAACCAGTGACTGATGAAGAGGACGAGTTATAACTATGGAGTGTATTCTATGACTATTACAAGAGTAGATGTTAACAAAATAAGTACCGGGTATTTGAATAAATGATCTTTTCATGATAGTATAGTCCTTGGTTAATGTCATGGATCACAATTTTACCGTAAAAAGGTGTGGTTGAAAACGGTAATAATTTCCACCAAAAAAATCATTGACGGTCGTGATGACTCTATGCGCAATGCCTGAAAAGGATATTCTTCAATTGCCAACTGTCCGAATGTTATGAGGATGTCAAGAGATTAAGCGATATATTCCTTTAGGAGAGCTTATGTTGAAGTCGTTGGGGCGTAGCGATATAGGAAGTGTAGCTATTCGCAATGAAGGGTGCATGTTATGCATTTGCATATATATATATATATAATTTTCTTCGGAAAATAGTATCATTTCTCTCCTTTTATTATCTATTTAACACGAACATCCTTCCCTCTTCATCACTTCAATCAATATTTCCAATCAAGTAAATGGAAAGGCATAACTTAAATTAATAATGCGTATAAAAATACAATGGATGAAGGATCGGATTATTCTCGCCGAGTCCTTTTGCTTCTGCCCCATACTCGATAGATTCATTTTGATAAAAGGATCATCATTGGATACTTGTTGCAAGATATACCATCTACATTTACACTGCTTTCTACGAACAAGACGCTCAAAATCCTACGATGAAGTGGATTCTGCGCGTTAACTTCGCATTCCGAACGATTCAAACTTCAGTAGCCAAAAAAGTTCATAGAGTGATAAAATTGTTCGAAATAGATAGTACCTTAGAGTTTACTCATTTCCAAATGAATGTCATGTAACTTTCGATTTCACGCCCATTGTAACAGATTTTGCATCCATCCACGAAAAAACCTCCCCAAGCGTGTTCTTAAGGACTCTCCCTGAATTTGTCCTTGCGACTTCGGCCATTAGTATCCTTGACACAGCATCAATAACCTTGTCAATTGTGTTGCCGATGAAAGGATTTCCTGAATCGTCTTTAAGCTTTGAAGCTAGTTCTATCCCTCTAATTGGAACGCTTTTCAGTAAAATTGGCCGCCCCCATCCTTGTGAGCAATTTTTGTCACTTGAAAAGTCTGACTGAAAGTTCTTCATACTCTTCTTCAACAAGATCTCTTTCGTATAAATGCGTATTTCTTTAATATAGATCCATCCGAATCGAAACTTATCTTTTGGTATTTTCTTCACCCAACCTTTCTTCTTTGGTATAGATGTTGAAGTCTTTAATGTGCTTACTTGGTCGTTGAATTCCTTTTTTACTGTTTTACCAAGTTGCTTCACAACATTTAAGGACTCTGAAGCAACTTTTTTGTAATCCTCTTTCGTTAAGCCTCTTGAGCTGTTTGTCGAGGTGCCCATTTGCTCCTTTATTTTCTTTAACTGATTAACAAAGCCTTTCTTTTGATTTCGTACTGCTCTATCAAATCCTTCTTTCCCGTCTTCTTTTGCTGCTGTTCCGATCGTTGACACTGCTTCAAGTAAAGAAGAAAATATTTCTTGTGCTTTCACTTCTGCAGATGGGTTTTGTTCATCTGCGTCACCATGAATAGGAGACCTTTTGGATATTGTCTCGACAAGATCTAAATCAGTGCCTCGGGTTTCTTCGTGTGACACATTTGACATCTTCTCCGTCCTGAGAGATTGCGTAGAGTTGTTCCCAGGACTCTCTGGAACTTCACTTTGAACATTGTTATTCTCTAATTCAATGCTCTCTTCCAATGAAATCCTCTCAAATAATTCCTCGGGGTCAGGTATATCGAGACTTTTATCAAGCAAATGAAAGTTGAAGATATTTCCACGTTTCTCGACAAAGACCTGTACGTCAGAAACTTCTACGCTATATATATCTTTGCAGGGGTACCCCAAAAACTTATCAGAATGAGGCAAGCAACTTAAAAGCGAAAAAGCGGTGTTTAAGCATCCAATCCGAACAATTAAAGGGGCGTCTAATATTTGGAAGAAGCATTAATAAATTAAGAGTGAAAGTAACCACTTCGAGAAAACCTTACCCCAACACCATTCATCTCTTGCAGGGGTATGGACAATTAAATCTTTCACAGTAACTTTACCCGCTAATATATCCACGTCTAAAGATCCGATGGTCACCCGTGCGTTATTCACGTCCTTCGAAAGATGACGTTCGGCAACACGTTTCAGGATCTTTTCAAATATCCCCACCTTTTGCAAAACCCCCAAAACACAAGATATCACAACTGCAACGTATGAGACTGCTGAGGTTAAACTGGTAAGAATACCGAGTAGAATTTTGACGGGGTATATTATCGCTGACATCTTCAATAATTTCACAGTACTCGTAACCTTTCAACAAATCGTTGGTTTATCCCTCAGCTTCTGATTTCTATTTGTTGCCCATGAATAGCTCTGCACTTTGCAATATTTGTTGTTCGTTTTCAGAGTAAGAACATTTAACGCTGCTCTGCGGATGGATTAATTGCAAGGTTGCTTAGCATTGCCTTTCATCATTCTTACGAAAAATGAACTTTGAACTTTGTTCTGGTTGGATGTTGAATGTATTTTTTTTTGGACAACGATAACAGTTACAAGAGTACGATGTTGACACACACACATACACACACACACACGCGCGCGCAATCACACGCACCTACACACACACTAAGGGCCTTTTCCCAGCAATCAAAACCACACGAAAACAACACAAAAACAACAGAGGTTTTTTTGAGGACCCGTAGATTAGTTTCACTGTGGTGGGCTATTCTAGCCCTTTCGGCGAGTGGCGTCGGGATGGAATCCTGCCCGGATTCTCCTGAAGAACGTATAGTTTTACATCCTACATCCTATTTTGTATACTACTTTCTATAACCTAAATATACTATTGATGGCTCTGCATGAGCATCCTACATTGTTATTAGCCTACATCTACATCTATTAGGCCTACCTTGCTTGGACTAGCATAGT
>Ga0209092_10001617_pt1 | contig 21627 bp, 16 predicted proteins | sample FraStrMetagenome_FD_187446 | JGI IMG/M metagenome (GOLD analysis project Ga0209092, IMG submission 187446) | Marine eukaryotic phytoplankton communities from Arctic Ocean - Fram Strait ARC3M Metagenome (SPAdes) (version 2) | ecosystem: Environmental > Aquatic > Marine > Oceanic | place: Fram... | reverse complement strand
TTTTCTGCATGATCTAACTAAATTGAAATGGATTCGAATGAGCCAAGTGAGTATTGACTTTTGACAAAATCAATTAACCAAAATGGCTCTATCCAAAAATAAGTAAGCCTATTTGATAAGATCGTTTGCACTTTGATTTAGATAGTTTCCATTTTATTTCAATGTGTATAAGTTGTGTCTATCATTTTATTTCTGCGTTGATATCGTCGTGAATATATTTTGGAGGATGCCTAAGCTGTACCTTCATTGAGAGGCAAAGAAAAAATAGATGGTGATGCCACGATCCATGACTTTGACATATTGGTTTTAAAAGTTTAACTTAAATTGGGTTATAAGGTCCACCTCACTATCGTTTTAACAAATACCTATGATTACAAGTAGGCATGATATGTTTTTTCCTTGCAACTTGGGATAGGAGTTCTGTAATGGAGCAAGAGAGGTACTCTCACAGTTCTCTAAGACGGTGAGAATTCAATACGGACCTTGTTTTGATAGCAAGAAGCTGGAGTAAAGTCCATATATAACGCTACAATACTGACCGCAATCAATGCAAAGGTATCCTTCATGTCCATACAACAAGTCCTGAGCAGCATACACATCTTTGTTTTGTCACTCTATTTTAAGTGCAAACAATGATACAGTACCAAGAAGGTGAGATGTAACCTTTTCCAATGTCATGGGAGATAAGAATAGATAACAAGAATAGATAACAAGAATAAATAACAAGAATAAATAACAAGAATAAATAACAAGAATAAATAGCAAGAATAAATAACAAGAATAAAAAGAAGAATAAAAAGAAGAATAATCGGCTGTGGGCCCCCCTGACCAGGGCGGGTGCAATGCCCCTTCCATGAAATGGTTATATTACTGAATGGTCCTTGTTTTAGACATTTTTTTAAGGTAGGATTCTACACAAAATGAGTTTGTTGATGGATGAATAACATGGTATCTTTCACGAGCATTGAAATATATCCAGCTTTGTATAAAAATTGTCCCTAATAGGGTGAAATGGTGTTTTAAATAGAATATTATCCTATCTAATCGTCTGTTTTAGTTAGATGTAAATGTACCAACTACTTAAATGTATATAAAGCAATTCTTTTCGTCAAATCCCGGAACATCGTGAAGCATCATTATTTGTCTTGGATGAAACATATGTAAATTCGTATCATGCTATATATAATAACTTTGTAGGATTCTATTTATATAATGATGTGATTACACTAAAAGAATTCATCATATATGTATAAATCTATTAATACAAATTCCATTAGGTTAATATCCTAGAAGTACACAGAGCTATTTTGAAACGCGTGTATACATAAAATACATGTAAATCAATATATTTTTATATACTATTTTCCTATCATCGGGAGACTAAAATAAAGCCTTCAGAAAACACCAAAACTAGAAAAGTTTGAGTCGTGAATGCAACCAGAATCCCAAAAAATATCACTTCCAGTTGTCAAATTTGAGTCTCCCGACTGCAGATTGATTGACAATGGCTTAGTTTCCTAAGTAAAGTGATGTCAGATTCATTGTAACTCTTAAATTCGTTGTAAGGATTTAAAGTGCAGCTCATGCATTTTTATGCTTTACCCCCGTACCATAATTAATTAACTAACTAAAAAAATTATTTTACGTTGCACATACTATACTGTGCATTCCTAGTTTCAAATTAAATTTATAATTTTTAAAATAAATACATAATTTAGTGAATTGTAAAAAACTCTCTAAATAACGTGACAAAAAAATGTATTGTACTTAATTATAAGTAAAACGTTATAGGAAACAATGACAATAACAAAAACATGACTTGGTATTCAAAATTTACACTTCTACCAGAAACTGGCCTATACTCGTTTTATATGGGGGTCCACAGCCATATTAGACACTTGCACTGTACACTCTACTCACAATATCTAATAATGACACTGGTGATAACAAGAATAAGAATAATAACAAGAATAAGAATAATAACAAGAATTAATAACAAGAATAAATAACAAGAATAAACAATAAGAATAAACAATAAGAATAAAAATATGAATAATAACAAGAATGAGAATAAGAATAAATAAGAAGAATAAAAGGAAGAATAAGAATAATATAAGAATAAAAATAAGAATAAACAATAAGAATAAGCAATAAGAATAAGCAATAAGAAGTAAAGTCCATATATAACGCTGCAATACTGACTGCAATCAATGCAAAGGTATCCTTCATGTCCATACAACAAGTCCTGAGCAGCATACACATCTTTTTTTTTGTCACTCTATTGATTTATCTTTAAATGCAAACAATGATACAGTACCAAGAAGGTGAGATGTAACCTTTTCCAATGTCATGGGAGATAAGAATAGATAACAAGAATAGATAACAAGAATAAATAACAAGAATAAAAATAAGAATAATAACAAGAATAATGACAAGAATAATAACAAGAATCATAACAACAATAACAAGAATAATAAGAATAAATAATAAAAAAAAATAATAAGAATACTAAACAATAAGAAATTATTTTTATTTATTTTATTTATTTTATTTATTTTATTTATTTTATTTACAGAAGTTTTTGACACTTTTTATGCATTTTTTATCCTTTGAAGGTTCGAAAAATATGCGTTTGTGTCCTTAAAATTTTGCATCAGGTAACGCACTGCTATGTCGTATCAATACGGACAGGAACATTTACATAATTAACTGGGCTTTAAATTTATAATTTATTGTTTTGAGTTACGTTTATTTTTCCTTTTGGACCATCATAATTGTCTCTCGTAAGTGCAAGAAAAGAATTTTTCTTGAGGACAGTACGCAGATTCTTTTCCTTAACAATTTAGTTTCATTAAAAGCCCAGCTCCAGTTGAGGAACAAGTTTGCTGATTGATATATCTGATTCAATTTCTTCTTTAGTTGAAGCTAAGTTCTTGAGAACCAGGCTCCATGAAGTTCTATGCTTTGGAATACGTTTGTCGAAAGTCCAGCATGATGAGGAAAAAGTCTCATCCGTCTCTTTTTCTTTTCACCCAGTTTTTGCTTCCTCTTTTGTTCCCCATAGTAGCTTTATCGTTCGTTCAACCTATCAGTTTTCGAGGTCCTCAAATATGCCTTAATCGACTTTCCTCAGACTCAGAACCTGCAATATCATTGGGATGCAAAAATATACCTACGATCAAGCAACAGAATAAACTAAACTCGCTATTTAATAGAGAGCCTGTTTTGTATGCAACACTTCAGACCGATAGAAGCAAACAAGTATCGCAATTTGCGCAAGAATTTCGGACAATGATGTCTGAGTTTGAATTATTTACAACACGTGAAATTGAATCTGTGTCTAATCCTCGATATCGTACTATGTACTATGGAGTCAAGGCTGGTGCTACAGAACCGAAAGTATTTAAAGCTTTTGAGGTTTTATACGAAGATATGGTACCCATTCGTTTAGCAGGAAGAATGATATTTAAACGATTGAGACAGGTCCTTTTGAAATCTGTTGAAAGACGGAACCAAGAAGAGGAGAATATTGCAAAAGTAACTGGTTTGGAACAAGGCGAAATAGATGGTGGCAGGAGAGCATTTATGGCAATTAAAGCAGAGAAAGAAGATTTTTTAACGTTGGACCAGCTGGTTGAGTCAGGAATTGTCCACACGATTGTAGAATTATCTGAATCACAGACATTTGATGAGTTTATGGTTCAATTAAAGGTCGACAAAAGAGGCAGGCTCACTTTTGAGAACTTTATGATTGGCTTGCAACAATGCGCTGCAGATTCTGAATCACCAAATTGCAAATTAAGTTCTGTACTCCAGGAAGTGGAAAAAATGATGGGACCAATAGAGGCCACAAATAACTTAGAGTCAGTTGAGAAACGAAAGAAAAAACACAGCAAACAATTTGATAAGATGCTAGAAACATTTAAGCTATGGGAAGACAAGACACCTGTTGGCGAAGGTCGCATGTTAGAAGTTTTGCACGGTTGCTTCGATGGAGCAAAGAATCCTGCAATAGTTGAAGCTTTGAGAATTGTTTATATAGATTATTCTGCTCTCCGTGTAGCTGGCGATCTTGTTTTTAAGCTTGTTTCTCGTGTTATAGGATAAGTTAGCAATAATAGGATAATTCTTGATGATGCAAATTTTGATTCATCATGACAGCGATTTGTTTCAAATGAAGAGATCAATTTGGTGAAATCAGGATGGGCGTCAATATCAAGGCTCACATATAAATCATATTTTAGTCATGCAGTGTTGGGCCCAAAATTTACAAGATATAATTCTTAAAATACATAAATATGATCTGATTCCATAGGGCTCCTTCACCAAACACTGCGAATTTCTTTTTTGTGTTGAGAAAGTTTTACGTTTATAATAGAAGGCCGATTGCCTCCATCGATGAGGAGAAAATGCAAAATTAGGTGGAATGGTTATAGCTATATTTTTTGTATAGTTGTCCTTCTTGATTTCCTACATTTTATGCAGGTCACTTCAAACTTCGGAGGAAGGTTTGGTGGTTGACCACGAACTGTGCATCCATCACATTGAATGATGGAAAGGATGTTTTAATTTTTTGCTTAAAGAAGAATGCCAGTCTTGAAGCGAAAACAGAAATGAACAACTTCAAAAGCAATTATTTTGCATCAAGTAAGAAGGAGACCTTAAAATTTATTCTTTGATGAATCTTTCTTTTATTGCATACAACACCGTACGTGGTCTGAGATTGTGGAAATCACAACTTTTAAAACACATATTTTTAATGACCACGCTTACGCATACATAAGGTTGCCGAAGTTTGATTGCTGCAACGAAACTGTGCAAATAAGTAAAATGTACCAAACCAAATCAGGGAAAAAGTTTCCAATAATTGTTCTTTTTAGTCTAATGCTTATCAAATCATCGGTTTCCTTCTTGCTTTCACCTGGGCCTGTTTTTATCAAAGGCGGTCCCAAAGCCTTTTGCTCTACGTATTGCTTGGTACACACAAAGTTGTTTGCAAATGGGAACGAATCTGATGAAGACGATGATAATGACGAAAGGAAGGAAAAGGAAAAAATGTATGATGAAGTTCTAAAAAATTCCATGTCAAAATTGTTCAAGAATGAGAAGAAGCCTTCGAATCCGTTCGAAGAAGGTGTAACGGCAATCGGTGGCAAAGGATCACTTTACGATGAAGAAGATCTTATGAGTGTTTTATCAACTCACACTGAATTTTCAGAGCAGCTAACAGAATCTATTGAGCCTGTCGAAACAATGGACAGTTTTTCTCTGCATGATCTAGTGAAAAATTTAATTGAAGAACCTAATGATGATAGATGCGTAGATATCAAAAATATAAATTCAAGACCAGATCTCTTGGAAAATGTTAAGAGTATTCGAGCCATAGCTTCTGATGTTGATGGGACAATCTTGACGTCGTCCCAAACTTTACATCCTATCACACGTAACGCAATCAAAGATGCGGTGGAAGTTGCTTCGGTTTCCTCGAGTGGAACAATCGAAGAAAACGAACCTGAGTCGATTTCATCCCGTTTCTTTTTTCTAGCTACTGGGAAGTCTCGCAAGGGCGCATTTTCTAGTCTAGGAACTGAAATATCCACACTTTTGGACCAGTCCAATGTTCCAGGAGTTTATTTGCAAGGATTGTATTGTGTAGATGGTAATAAGAATGTCGTTTTCGAGAAAAAGTTAACCAAACCTGCTATTGCTGCTGTGGAAGAAGTAGTTAGTAAAGAGAATATCTCTATTGTGGGCTATGATGGGGATTATCTGTGTACCTCTGAAGTGTCTGATATTGTTCGACATTTACATGAACACTATGGTGAACCAATGCCTGAACTATTGCAAGGAGGTAGATCATTAGCTCAATACTCACCATTACTTCACAAGATTTTGCTATTGGATGATGATGTTCAGAAATTATCAAATATTGTTCGTCCACAATTAGAAAGATTGACCTCTGAATATAACGTTACAATAACTCAAGCCATACCAACCATGCTTGAAGTTCTTCCTGCTAATTGCTCAAAAGCTGTTGGCGTCGAAAAACTCTGTCAGGCTTTAGGAATCGATATGCAAACTGAACTATTGGCGTTAGGAGATGCTGAAAATGACACAGATATGTTAAAAAATGCTTGCATTGGAGTGGCGATGGGAAATGGATGTGATTTAGCGAAAAGCTCTGCAGACTTCACAATGCTCGAGACTAACGATGACGGTGCTGCTGGAATTGCTATAAATAATTTCGGGTTCATAAAAGAACGCTAGAACCAGCAGTTGTATGTGACTTTCTAACTCATCTGACATAAGAACTATAGGGGAAACTTGAAAGTATTTTTTGAACTGTTAATGTAGAATTTGAATAAATGAGAACCATCATAATTTATTTATTAGAAGAAAGAGTGTGTATTATGCTATTTTATTTTTTTTCTCCGTCTAATTTTTCATAATATTGCTTTGTCAAACTATAGAGTAGAACTCCTGAAATACCAATTCCGGAACCAATAGCTGCTTGTAGACTAACAGGATTTCGGAAGACAATAATGGACGCCACCATGATAAAAACTCGTTTCATTGTATTTCCTACGGCAAGTGTGACTGGATGAACATTACTTAAAGCAAGATACATTACTTCATTGTTTAGATAGTGAAATAGTCCAGACAAGATTATGGCCTGTGCAAGATCTTTTTGACTGGATGACGCGGAAGCAGAGGCCCCAAATTCAGTCCACAGTTGTTTAAAAAGTTTTCCATCACCAAAAATAACCATGGGAACACTCATTATTGACGCATAAATGGTTACCAATCCAAACAAGTTAGCACTTGATAAGTGCGATCCCATGTTACCACCAATCAATGCTGCCTTACTCATGACTGCTCTCAGAGCAAACGCCAAATTACTTCCCATTGCTGTGTAGAACGACAACCAAGAGAAACTACGCTCTTTCAAGCATGCGTACTTAGTGGACAAAAGCGATGACAAATTTGTTAGTGAAGTGGTTAGAAAATAGGTTTTTCGGGCGACATCATCAGCACTTACTCCAACTCCACCAATGACAGGTATGAGTGTTGCATAAACTTGCCAATGCATCCATTTTCTAAAAATAAGTGCCGAAACTAAAGCGCTAAAAAGTGGTTCCAAAGCTTTAACGATGTGCGTAAATGATACAGGCCCTGCACCCAAACTAATCATACTAAGTAATTGTCCTCCTGCGTGGTAGAAACCTACTCTTCGGATAGCTTTTTTCCCTGTTGCAGTTAACGAGGGCATTGGACGAAGTCGCAGAATCCAAAGTAACATCACATATGAAGATCCAATGAAAAATTGAATTGTTCCCACAGTCAATGGCGCTGGAATCACATTGAGTACTTTTTTGTTGATTACTATCGACAGAGTGAATGAAATTAGAAGAAGTATCGTAATTTGCATGAATAAAAATTGCAACAAACTCATACTTACTATTATAAACAACATTGAGCGCATACCATAGTGCAAAATAGCTTGTGACTTTTAAACGTTGTGCAAACCCGGAAACAGAGTCTTCTCCTCCGCCTCGACTTGCATCTGATGATACTGTAGCAACTTTTCTTTGTGTGGAAACCCTGTTTTGGCTTTGAAGAAGACGGCTCCTGGTCTTGATGACATTTTCGGTGCTCCGGGGGCTTCTCATGGGGCGGGTGGCACTGGCGCTTGAAGCTGCGTTTACGGTACCACTTAGACAACCACAACAAAGAATAAGTGCAAAACTGAATTTGATGAGGTTTGAAGACCTTTGGGAGCGTGATTTGCTCTGGAATGGCATTGCTTTTAGTGACATTACAATCCCTTTCAATGCTAACCAAAAAATAAATAGAAACACAAATGAGATGAAATTTTTGACCATGCATAAAACATCATTTTGAATCAAAACTTATATTCTCACAATTTCAAAAGTCAATCAAAACGAATGAAGAGCTTCTGAATGGAATGAACGAAACTGGTGTTGAAGTGTCACAACAAATCTTGCAACTCAAGCGAAAAAAAAACGTAATTTGTGTAATGAACTAGTGCGTATGTAGTGAAATAGTCTAATGATACCCCATAACCTTTGGTCGCACGATCCATGGAAGCGGCAAGGATTCAATATCTTTTGATTTTTCTCATTTTATTTTTATTTATTTTTAGGATAGTTTATCTTTTTTTTTGCCAATTTATGTTCTCATATGATATAATTAGAGCTATTTCTTGGAAACAATGTTAAGTAATGAATAATAATTAGACAGAATTCGTTTTCATTTAAAGATAGACGACTATATTGGGTGATAATATTCTTGCGCCTAAAGCTAAATCAATACAGAAACGGTTTCAACATACGTTATGATTTGTCACAAACCATTTCATAAACTAGAACTGAATATTACTTAATACAATGATTCCTAAATAAAAGAAAGAATATTTCTAAAAAGAGGATGCATCCCCAGATAACGACTAGTTCAGTACAGTAAATCTTTGCCACAGAAACAAAATAACATCACAAAATGCAACGTTTTCTTAAAAACAACTGAGTACATGCCTTTAAATACACAAAGTAAGGAGTCCGAGTCTCTTCGAAGAAAATTAACTAGAGTGTCATCGACAAATCAGACTGACTTAATCGGTGTAACAAAAGTTAGAAGAATGAGCTTGAAAGTTAGTTTAATTTTTTTCATGTCCCTATGCTCTTTTGGTGTTGGTAGTTCACTATCGAATGTTGAAAATACTTTCTCAAAAAAGATGCAGGATCATTTTTTTCAAAGAGATATCGTAAAGCCAGTTGAACAGTCGAAACGCCAAATAAGAGGGGATGACAGAGAAAATATCTTAATAGAGATGTTGATGGAAAATGCTAAACCGTTGGATCATTACAATCGCGAACTACTTGCAAAGGGTGCATCTCCGATTGAGACAGAGTCTTCAGATGAACAGTTACCAGAGTTTATGTATGAAAATAACAGGCACTTCAGAGATCGCCATTTGGAAGATGCTTACAACTATAACGTTGATGATGCGATTATCCGGGACTTTTCTTCTTACTCTTTCAAATTTGGCAAGTGTCAACCAATCCAGCGCTTCAGTCAAGATGCGGCAGGAAATGGTGCATACTCTGCACTAATAACTGATTTTATGGTTATTTTTAGATTCTGTCCTTCAAGGACTTGCAGCTCTACCCGCAAATGGGGATGCAATTCTGGGTATGGTGAATATGTTATCAAGCTTGACAACTATTTGAAAGCGATGATATATTTTCAGCTCGCAAATCGTGACAATCTTTGCTCTTTTTGCCAAAGTTGTGGCTTTACCGACGATTATTTCGAGAATCGTCGGCTTGAAGAAAATGGTGATGATGCTAATGACAATAATTATTATACTTACAATGATGATGGCAGTTACGATGATGACACTACAGAAGATTATTCTCAGAGTGATAACTGCCAGCAGTATTCTCATCTTTGCAAAGATCATACTTCATGGTGTTTTTATGGTAGCGATGACGACGCACATAAAGACTCACTTGATTACCTAGACTACCTGGATTACTTTGGCTGTGCAAATATTGATGGACAAAACGGACAGAATTCAGGATATTGGGTTTCTCCTAGATGTGATTCAGTAAGTATTATTCACCCTTTCTCATGCTTTTTCTAATACAGAATTCCCTAAAAATCTTCTCGCTTGAAAATTATCTACCAGAATGGCAACATAGAAATGGGCATCTTCTATGATCCCTATTGCTCTCAGTATGCTGGTAACGAGGTCAATATCAAAGATACGACTGGAGTGAAGTTTGTGAAAGACATTTTCGCTTTTACTTATCATGGTTATTGCATGGATTGTGATTCAGATGTAAGTGTTGATGACATATTACATATTTTGTAGTTTTATTAGTGAAAGATACTAACAATTTTTGTTCTCTCTTACTAGGGCGAGACACCTCTCTATGGCACCACTCATAATTTTTGTAATAGAATTTATAATGATGCTGGAAAGTGTAATCAATATCTATCATATAATATTGATGACGAATATGTAAGTCGTCTATTTATTTTTATTTCTTTACACCAAATACCACAAAATTGATAACCTCAATATTTTCTTCATCAAAGAATGAAAATGCCGAAGATATATCTTGCGCGTACATTGAAAATATTAGACAAGGAGTATATGATGAAAATGGTGACATTTTTGTTGGTAGTAATTCTCAATCAGGAAATGTGAAAACTCAAGTGACCTCGGATCAGACGACATTGTTAACGATAATGTTTGTTTCTTGTGTTTTACTTTCTCTATATTCATGTTTCTTACACCATGAAATTACCAATCTATTGCTACATAAATTATCCTATCAAGGTTCCCTTTTTCCCAAATCGAGAACTAGACGAGACGAAGAGAACGACTCAAGAACTGCTGACTATTACTCCTATGAATCAGATAGTTTCTCTTCTTATACTTAAGCCTTGTAAATTACCTTAATTGTTCGATAATATGTCATTGACTTGTAAAAAAAAATTGTAACGATTTTGATCATGATCTATGAAAGTTTCATGGTTGAAAGAACACATGCAGAACCTGTGGCTTTTCATCCTTTTTATCTTGTTTGGTATTCAGATTCTATGTCTCTGATGAATTCATTTTTATGTTTTGATTGTCAGTAGCAGATATTACTACTATTTTTTATGATTTATTTTTTATTTAATCTATTTTTTATATTTCTGGTATTTATTTGGATTCTTTGGTGCAGTCTAGAATGAGTGCGGAGTATGGGAAGAACTTCGACAACTTCGACGTTGAAGAAAATGAAGACGATGTATTTTATCCCGAAGATGGTGGACAAGGGTTGATAAAACCAAGTTCTGATCGATCTAGATTCTTTAGTTTACTTGGTAAAAGTTCGTTTCAATTAAAGGCGGGAGAATTAGAAGCACTTAGTCAAAGGAGTGAAGATTTCCGTCATCAGAAAAGGGACCCTTTAACATCTCTTCTTCTCTCAAGAGAACAACGGAAGCGAATGAGAAGAGAAAGTGCATCGAATACGAAAAGACTTCGTTTGTCAGACACAGCAAGGAAATCGCCTGTGAAAGACTTGACCAATGATGACCTTTTCAAAGAAAAAGATCTTTTTAGATTCATTATACAGGATGAAAAGCATCTTGAAACGAATACGATAGAAACATCTAATGCAAACAGAGATAATTTAAACGTCGATAAAAGTTCAGATGTACAATCAGAAAATAGAAAAACCAACAACGAAGAACATTACCAGAACACCTATCAAGGCGTGCCAGACCAGAATGGTTTCTCCAATATGACTACACTTTATGAACATGGAGCGCACCATGACGTTTTCAATAAAAACAAGGAAAAAGGTTTTAATTTGGATAGAGAACACTTTCTATCTTCAAAAAAATCTGAGCAAAAGGATCACAACTTAAGCCAACATCCACAACAAAAGAGATTTAATACGGATAAGCCTAACTTTTCAATCTCATCAAAAGATCTTCCATTATCTTCCAAGAAAAGGAAAGGGAATAAAAAAGTATTGGCCCTAGATAGCTTTCAGGAATCAACAGAATATGACGTAATCTTGAATACAGCAAGAAAGGCATCAAACTTGAGAAAGAAAACTACGACTTTTTCAGGCACAAAGAAAAAGAAAAATAATAGTCCTTCTAGGAATGGATTGAGTAAAGCAAAATCTATTGTTGGACATAGGTATGTCACTGGTGAAGAAAGAATCAAACTAATTCATTCCTAATCGATGCGGTATATTTAATCCTTTCATTTGTTGCTTTCTCTCTCAGACCGAAGCATTGGGGAAATCAATCCTTATCAAGTAGGTCGTTCCTAAGCTCAAATAGCAAAAATGTTGCACAAGCTTTATCTCAGGCTACAAAATCATCTTTCCCTAACCCAAGGAGATTTTCTTCTGCTAAAACAAAGAAATATGAGTCCTTCAAAGCGGAGACTGCATCGAATCATATTAATTATTCGAAACCTATCCGTGAACCCGCAAATGCAACATTAGAAAATTGTACAAATGATGAAGCTAGTGAGCAAAGAATTCAAGCTGTATTTCGTCCTTCAAAACTCAACAAAAATCTTTCAAAAATTCCGTTCTTTGAGAGTATAGTGAATGAAGAGAGTAGTCGTCGTGCTGATCGCACCATTAATCAAAGGGCAACTTCTCCAATTGAAGACGAATCCTTCATTGGATATAAAAGTCCAATTCGTGGAGAAAATCGATCCACTCAATTATCACCCAATGTAACTCGTACTTCTTCCAATAATTCTAGGAAAGGGCGAGGTAGTAAAGAAGGCTCGCTTATGAAACAACTTCGCAGTATGAGAAATAAGGATTCCGCCAATTGTGTTCGCCTTAGATCTGGAAGTTATTCTTTTGGTAGTAATGATCTAAATGATCCAAGGAATCGCGCAGAAATAAGCATAGACGTTTCAATATTAAGTGGTGGATCAACATCAGTGTCCTACGTTCCTGATTTTATTAAAAGCGATAATGGAGTTTTTTCAATTTTTCTTGGATATGTTCATAATCTATACCAGAGGAGTCAAAAAAATCATTTGAAAAACTTGCCTGTTGAACGTACCACAAAAGATTCTCTTCATCAAACTGGGAATTTAGTTCAGGATTTGAATACACATACTTTGAAAAAAGACACTCAATCAGAACCCGGACAATTATTTCCTGGAGCAAGGGGTGAAAAAGATTTTCACCCTCATTTTGCTTGGATATGTTTCTCTTCCAGTACGGTTAGTGAACAGAACATAAAGAAAAACTCACCGCTTCGCCTTTATGATTGTGTATTTGTTCAAGCCTTTCACTCAAGAGAAACTATACCGGATGGACTACAAGAAAAAAACCTCAAACTGAAGAAATTACCTACAATAATATGTACAAGGTTGTGCGAAGAGTACCACGTGTCACTCCCACCATTGCAGATGATCCCTTCTATTTTTGAATAATATATATAGTTAACTCGTGAACGAAATTTTTTGTGTCGAAACAAAACTTTAGAGTAAATTTGTCAAAAGTATTCAGGTTGACAAGTTTTATTTATTTTTCCACGAATGGAAACTTTTGTGAAATATCGGTTTTAAGATTTGGATCAAACTCTGGTAATCCTTCCAACTCATCTCTTCTCATTTCTGCTGGCGAGCCAATTGAAGCCGAACCTGGTCCAAAGGCATCAAAATCAGATTCTCCGAAAAAAAATAAGCGTTGTCTGTTTCGAAGGATTGGTAGCTTTAAGTATCCAAGTTGTTTTCGAATAGCTTCACATCTCTCAAGATTTTTCATGGATGATAAAGATGCTGCTGCCGACATCATAGACGCATTGCTTGAACTAGTAACTAAAGATCCCACTCTAAATTGAACTGTTGTATCGTCAGGCGTGAAGTAGAACTCTCCAACAGATCGTTCTAAAGTTTTGTTATCAGTAAATAGTACACGAATATATCTGTTTTCTTGTTTAAGAATTTGAACATCGTCACCCCTCTTACTGGATGTAAAAATAATTGCAGGAATTAAACGTTCCATTTGAATTTTCCAGTCTAATTTAGTAACTTCAGAATAATCCCATCTTACATGACAAACAAAGATTAATATCCTTTAGATATGAAAAATAAAATGCATTAGGGGTCATAGTGTTAAACTCTATCAAATCACTTACGGTTCTGCAAAAACACCTGGTGTATCATCTTGAGAAGAAGCGCAACTTGCACCCATAGTCATAGATACTTTATCATGAGGGCAATTTGCTAGAAGCCCACCCCAAACTCCCAGACACTGAGGACTATTGCAATCTTCATCTTTTCCTACAGTTTCTGCAGCGGAAGACACGAGCGGAACTAACGAGACCGAAGCTGGCATTATAGTGAACAAGTTATCTTTCATCCACTGTCTACGAGATCGATCTTTTGTATTTTTCACGCTCAAACTTGTCTCAGATAAATTCAAACGATGTATTACTTGTTTTGCTAATGGAAATCCTGAAGTCTCCATCAATACACACATTAGAAAAAAACTGAAGCATATCATGTTGCTCGTTATTCCTCAGATTTTTCTCGTTCGACTCCTCACATTTCTGATACATAAAAATCTTCTCACTATTACATCAGCCTGCTGAGACAGAAGAATGATGATGGAGGGACTGATTGAACATATATAATCCAACCTTAAATTGTTCATCATACAATAGTAAGCAATCCTACGTACGGTATTATTACTTCACAAACGTACGTCAGTAAACCTATTGTACAATCGTACATAGCCTACATTTGAGATTTAATGGAATGAGGTTTTGGATTCATATCCTTTGTACGTTAACTTATACGACAGAAAAAAGATACTTAAGTGGTAGATTACTCTACCAACTTCCATCATAAAGTGAAACTATCTTCAAATACAAATCTTAACAAAACAAGTTGGATATTTAATTACATCATGAAGCTAGCTCTATTAACTCTTCTCGCCCCACTTCCTCTTATCAGTGGATTCACAACCCCACTAGCCGCAACACCCGCCACTATTCAAACGGCAACTTCATTGAAAGCTGTGAATGATCGTAGATCTTTCTTGAAGACCTCTCAAACTGTAGCCACAACCGCATTTGTGAGCACTGTGTTACCAAACATTGCATCTGCCGCTGACTACGTTCCAAAGTTCGACGATGTAAAGATCCTCTATTCCCTAGCTGCTTCACTTGACAAACTTGCGGACAAGTGTGCCGATCCTGATAAGGCCGAAGCTGTTTTGGAGGGGGTTCGTCTTTTCAACAAAGATCCCAATTTTTATCCCGGTACGTACATGAACTAAGCTCCTTAACTCGATTTCCCTCTTCCATTCAACTGTACTAATTTTTGCAATCGTCGTCTCATAATATGAACTTGATAGGATATGCTAAGAATTACATTTCCAAATCTGTGAAGAAAAATGCAGATGGCGATGTCAGAGTTGGATATGTGAGGCAGGTATGTATCTCCGAATTCTTTTAACTCTATATTTTATTTTAATAACAAAATTTGTTTTGAAATTGTTATGGTAAGGCATGTAACGGAATTGCATCTCTTCAGGAGCTCCTAGAAGGAAGACAAGGTCTTGAGGGTAAAGAGGCATCGGCAGAAGCCGTGAAAAGAGTAAAGAAGGCCGAAGCTTTACTTGCTAAGTTCTTCGCTGAATCCGGTGTTGAGGACGAAAAACTCAAAGCTTACATTGCAGCTCACTCATCTTAAATTTTAGCATCATCCCAAATTGACCGATTGATTCACATTCAGAAATTTATGTATAAATTTAATGAATAAAAATGATAATTTCAACAAAAAGAATATGCAACAATTTAAACTCCACATCTCCGCGCGATTAGGCTTGCCCGTGATTGGGATGCGTATCTATTCAATTTGTTTTTCATATCCTTTGCACCGCCACAGAGCAAACGATTCACGTCCATACTGCTGGATACATTATTCTTCATTTGAACAAAATCTACTTGGCACGATTTCTCCAGTAGAGAAGGAATATTTTGAATTCCTTTGTCTTTATTTGTTTCCAGTCTTTCTCGTTCCTCTTCAACCTTATTTTCATACATCGCAAGGGCATACTTGAGATTTTGTCTGAGTTTTTTTATCTCTTCATTCTTTGTTTCTATTTCAGTATTTGATGTGAACAAATCTGCTCTCATTTTCAGTGATGCAGTGTTTATCTTATAGATGGAAAATGTTATTGAATGGTAGTACATGAGAAGGAATTGAAGAATGAATAGGTTTATGCTATCAAATAACTTACGATATGTATATCTCTCTGCCACTTTCTTATATTTTCTTCCATTATAATTTTCTCATTCTGTTGTTTTTTTGAAATTTCGTGTAAATTGACCAAATCTCTTTTTACTTGGATAACTTCGTTCATTGACGTCGAAATCTGTACATGGAGTCGTTTGTGTTCGCTGCACTTCACTTGGTATTTTTTCAATATTTCATCATATTTATTTGTACTCTCTTTCAATTCTTTTTTCATGCCTCGAACTTTATCATCACATCTTCTTTTCATATCTCTTACTTGCAAAGACGCATCTTGTTTTATTTTACGCATAGCTGTTTCCTTTTGAGAAATCTTTTGATTACAAGATTTTTTCATCAATTCAAAATCAGCTGTGTCCCTATCCAGTAAATAAGAGAATAATTTAGAACATACATTTTTCTGCTTTAAAATGTCATTTTTACTGGAGCATTCTTCACTTTCAACGATTGTAAGTCGCTCTAGAATTTTTACAACGTCTTCAATTTTCTCATCATTTGTTTGTCGCCTCATGTTTTTTCCATGCAATAGATCACCACGCACTGTACAGTGCCCATAAAAACTTTTTATGAAAGCCAAGATTTGGTCTATTAAATGAGTTGATGTATCATTAGCTACTGCTACTCTTTCGTTCAGCATTTTGCAATCTAATTCAATGGAATGTTGCTTGGGTGACGAAGAAAGATTTTTTTCTTCTTGTTTTTCAATTTCCTTCTCCAGCTGCATTTCTCTTTTTTTCATCTCCTTTAATGCATCACCAATTCTTTTCTCGTATGACCTGTTTTCTTTTTCTCTTATTCTTAGATCTGATTTGAGTTCGTCTATAATACTATTATGTTCTTCTTTAGCCTTCGCCATCAATATTGAATGATTATTTCTGAGTTCAGATATAGTTCCTTTTAATTTTATGCTTTCCTCTTCTTTTTCGTTGGTAATTCCTTGTATTCTTGGACGGACCGACATAACAAATTTAGATTGAATTAGGGATGTTATTTATGCTGACTGAAAATCTACTGAACGTCACATACCTTTTCGTTTCATTCGTTTGAACCTCTAAAATTTCTTTCGTTTGTAAAAGTTCACTCTTTAGTAAAGCATTTTCATTTATCATTGCGTTTGCTTCTTTCTGTCTTTTATCAATTTCATCCTTAAGATTACTCTCGTTGGTGCATAAGGATTTCTTTTCACATTCCAGTCTATTTATTTGCCTTCCGTTTTCTTCCAGGACTTTACCCTTTATTTCAATATCCCTTTCTAGATCTTGAACTTTTAAACGCATTATCTGTAGCTCTTTTAATGCTTTTTTCATATGTTCCTTATCAGCTTCCACTTCCTCTATTTTACTACACAAATTTTCATTTTGATCTTTTGATTTGGATAGGGCATCCTCAAGCTTCAGGAATTTGTGATGCGCTTTATTTTGCATATCAGTCATTACCGTTTTTACATCATTTAGTTTTTTTCTATCAACTCTTGCTTGATCCAACGACCTGGACGCCTTACGTTTAACATGATTAGTCTATATACAATACTAATTAAAAAATTTGAGACCTGCCAATGAAAGATCCTCACCTGGAAACGAAGATTACGTGCATTGGATTGCAATTCTGCACAGAGTTCTTTCAGTTCAAAAATAACCCAGCTTTCATTATGAATAAGCTCCAGTTGACCCCCACAAAAATGACATGGTCTAATCAAAAGTTCACATTCATGAGGAGCAAAAAGTGGTAAATTGGATCTTAAGTCTATTGATGGTAATGTATTGATATAATCACACTTCGCCACAGAACTCGGCGAACTCGATAGTGTCGAATCAGTAAAAGGTCTTTCATTTAATCCATGTTCATCTCCTTTTGGAATGTCTGTTTTTTGCATTTGAGTCTGTATCAGTACTACATCTCGATGATAGGCATGCCTTACTGAATCTAAAATAATGTTTCGTCTATGAAGTCGATCACGTAATAGTTTAACTTCGGTTTCCAAGTTAAGAGATAACATTTTGGGTTCTGTTCCCGAAACAGAATTCAAATGTAAAGTCTGCTCGGTCATGCTTGGATTATTTATGCTCTATTTATGATTCATTCATGATTTTGTGGGACACGCAAAGATTGACTTAGTCTTCTGGAATGGGAAAAGGTTACTTTCAAACCAATCAAGACCCACGACTGAAAGCATCTCTTTTTGAAAGATGCAATTTTTGAGTTATTTTTGAAAAACTTCGTCGTGCACTCTTCGTAGCATTCAGTAACAAAAACTGTAGACAAACATATCAACAACAATGCATAAGCAATCTACACATCATTGTGTGCCTTCAATTCCTCCATAATGCAAGTACTATAATGACTTCTTGCAGCACAGATATAGACACAATATTGCTGAACTAAATCGCTAGGAAATTGAATCTATCACCCGAGCAGAGTATATATCCTGCTATTATAGCAATTTTTGCATTAGTGTCACATTGATTGTGCGAAAATGCCGGAATTCAGCTTGGAAATTGATGTTGTTGATGATGATGATGACAAGCTTGCCAAGAGCCGTACAACACACCGATCACTTTCGTATGAAATATCTTCAAATGCATTTCATATGAATGAGATCACAGGGCTTCTCATCGTCGGAATTGTAGAATTTTTCGAAAACTTTTCACAATTCCTCACTCGAACCACAAGTTCTGAATTCAAAATTACCCATGATACTATGAAAAAGAACTCAAGAAGCAATGATATTTTGAGAAATCTAGAGAAGGGAACACAACGTACGAAATGTCACATTGAAGCCGTTGAAGAGAGCCATGTTCAAATGAGAAAGGATCTTAAGGAGATCAATGATCGAGTTCAGCAGATAAAGGCAAGGAGAAATCAATGGAAAAGGATGCATGACGCAACCGTATAAGGAAGCGAAAATCTGCTTTTGTAGTGCGCTTTTCTATCTAGTATTGGATGAACTTGGTAGTTTTCTATATTATGTATTCTATTTTATTCTTTAGGTATGATCCACTACAACAAAATGTTGAGATCTTGAAGGTACTATGACACAAATCCGGACAGTTCGTCGAGTTAAAGAATGGTATTTGAAAGGCCAATATAAAATGTGAAATTCAAACTGCATAGGTTTATGAATGATCTTTGAATTTTTGAGAATTGGTCATCACTGAAAAGGTGAAAAAATATGTCACTTCAAACATGAATTTTGAGAGTACGACAGAGATGGAATTTAAAATTTCTTTTGAGATTTTCAAGTTTATAAGGCAATTATGTATTTGTTAAATTGTGAAAATTGATTGGATGAAGGAAATGAAAATGTAGTCCTTTCCTTCATGGAAATTGCTATTGACTGCGTGCTCAATTATAGAGCAATTAGGTCACAAAAAACAGTCCATTTGAATTTAAAAAGCTTTCGTACACTTCATCGTTTTTAGAACGCTTCGCCAAATAAATACATATTACATTTTTTTGTTAAATCACAGTAGTCTTATAATTTAGAAAGCGATCACTAAAATCTTGCCCTGTTCCGATTTTTTGGACCTGCTGCTGTTTATTGTAATAATTAATCCATATGAGACAAATTTACGTACTACCCAGTTTTGTCCCTTCTTCTGTGAAAAACAAGGTCAAACACGACATCAAACCCTGCTGTGTTCAAATATCTTAAGGAATGATATCTGTATCTTGTCCATAGGAAACCCTCATCTCGGCGCTACATGCTTGTCACTTATCATGCTTGTTTGCAATGGAAATATGTTACTTTCCCGTGCGATTCCCTTTTGTAGAAGTGTTCGATTAGGGTCGCATTCAGACGTACTGAGATATGTTTCAGCGGTGCATCTTTTTCCAATACCAACAAAAAATGCTGAAGTTTTTTCAAAGCGACATTTCTCGGTTGCAAAGAAAACAAATGACCTTTTGAAGATCGCCTATAATAGTGGGCAGAGGAACAAAGATCATCTAAATTTGTTACAATTGACAAGAAAAGCATTTTCGAGCGAAAGCAAAAGTAATAAGAAGAAGGGTAAAAATTTTCAACTTGACGCTCTTCCATTTACTGTATCGCCTGATCAAGCTTTAGCTAGCTTTAAAGATTGGTCAACTAAAGAGCAGGGACTTTCTTACTTACTTTCTTGGCAATCCAATTCTGTTAAAATAAATGCGTCGTACGTGCCTGTTTGGTCGTTCGATGTGAATGTTCGTTTTGCCAGGTTCACTTCTACAAAAAATCGAGCTTACTATGATTGGAAACCTCCTCCGTTTGATAAATCTCACGCAAATGGATCTGTGATATATCTCCCGGGACTAGCTGCATATGGTGGGTATTCCTACAGAAGGTCACTCATCAATCCTATCCACAACTCTTCTTTGGTTTATTTGGGAGACCAGGCGAAACCTTTCCAATCATGGATGCTAGACGATATTATTGTGGAAAAGACGAATGAACGCTTAAAAGTTTTTCCGGACCCTTGGAATGCTACCAAAGAACGCGCATTCTCTAGCGTACGTGATGATCTCGAGGCCATTGTAGAGGCTGTAAAAGATACTCTTCCAAAAGATAGTGATCGTGTTGAAGTGCAAGTTGAAAAAGTTTCCTATCGACGAGTGTATATGCCAACTTATGTTATCAATTACTCTATTTTAGGAATGGAATATTCTGCTTTTCTTTCTGGTTGTGATGTATCCTCTGGAGTTTCGGGTGTTTCACACCAAGTCTTTAATATAACGAGTCAAGATATGGGCAAGGCATATGATACTACACGCTCAATCCTCACCAACTTTTCTTATGTCGCGTCAGCTGCCTCTCAAGGTCTTGGCCGAAATTTTATTGGAAGTATTTTTATGTTTCTATTAAATGTCATGGGGAACGTTGCAGCTCGATTCCTTGTGCGTTTACCTTTAGTAGGTATGATGGGGGGTGCTTTTGTTGGTTTCCGTAAGATCATACAGCCGTGGATGGATAATCGGTCTGCGTCTGCAGATTGGGAAAGACAAAGGGACCATGAGCAATATGTTAATGAAGATCACTTGAACGACTTTTTAGATGATTTCTCAGATGTTAGAGGAGAAGCAAAAAGGTATTTTCAACAAAACAAAAAACGCATTTTTAACCAATGGAATGAGCCAGATTTGAGCAAAGAAAATGATTTTGATTGGTATTCAGATTGGGAGAAATGGTCTAGACAACAATGGGAAAAAGAACAGCGATACCAATCAAATAACCGAGAACAGCAATACCAACGGAAGCAAACATCGTCGTCGTCATCATCATCATCAAAAAGATCAAAGCAGTATTCATGGGATTTTGATCCAAGCGACCCTTATTCTGTCCTTGGTATTCATCGCGGTGCAAGTGCAAGAGAAGTGTCTACAGCGTTTCGGAAAGAAATGTTAAAGCATCATCCTGATGTTCAATCAGGGGCATCAAGTGAAGAGAAGGAAAGAGCTATAGAAAGATCAAAATATATTACGGAAGCATACCGGAAAATCAAAACAGAAATGAAAAATAAATAAGGCATCAATACATTTTTTTTGTCCCAATACATATCAATGAATTTCTAGAGATTCTATTCCACAATTGTTTGTTAATAAATAATAATAATAATAATTGTAGAAGTTAAAGTAGGACTTTGCAAAATATGCTGTAAGGAAATTTTCGTCACCAAAAAAAATCGTCACACAACTGGGTTGTGCTGGTATGACCTTAGATAGAAGAATAAATTCAAGTACGGAAATAACTGAAAGATTCGAGTGACGTAGAAAATTGAAGTTAGTAGTTAAGCTTAAATCAAAACATACAATAAAACCTTCAT
>Ga0209092_10001616_pt1 | contig 21641 bp, 16 predicted proteins | sample FraStrMetagenome_FD_187446 | JGI IMG/M metagenome (GOLD analysis project Ga0209092, IMG submission 187446) | Marine eukaryotic phytoplankton communities from Arctic Ocean - Fram Strait ARC3M Metagenome (SPAdes) (version 2) | ecosystem: Environmental > Aquatic > Marine > Oceanic | place: Fram... | reverse complement strand
AGAAATTACGCTCTGGCTAGACTCGCTGAAGGAAATTTCGACCAGTGTCGAGGTGTTTCCTCCCAAACAATCCAAAAGCAAGACGGGTCTTTTCTTCGATGGGAGCGCTTCCTGGCAAGATTTGGTATCCAGAACAAATTTCTTGATGGACTCCCTAAAACTTCCAAAATCTCCATCTTCTCCGCATTTATCGCATCTCTTAGAAGAAATGAGAATGGTACAAGAAATAAAACCCATCTCAAGGGCAGCACAGTCACAACCACCGTCAACCTTGTATGTGCGACCTTTCGGTCGAACCTTCGGGACGACCCGACTGTAGACGCCTCGGGGAACAGAGCATTAGCAATCCAGAGACAGCTACGAGGATACTCAAAGGTAGATGGAGCAGTTGCCCATCAGAAATGCCTCCCACTCTTAGTATTCCGGAAAATCTGGCAGAACAACATCACATCGAAAGAACAAGCCATGGGAGAGTTAATCGTAGGAGCTCTCTTTTTTGGGATGCGCTCGTGCGAGTACTCCGTCGTGAAAGGCGAAAGGAAAACAAAGTTATTAAGGCTACGAAACTTGAAATTTCTTCGAAAGAACAAAACATTACCAAAAATAAAAGGAAATAAAAGACTACTTACCTCATCTTCCATTTGTATCACCTTCGAAAGCCAGAAAAATGATGACAAAGACCAGACAATCACCATGCATGCAAATGGAACAGAAATTTGTCCCGTACGAGCCTGGGCCTGTCTGACACTGAGGATCTTAAATTATCCGGGAGCATCATTAGAACTTCCGGTTAACACATATAAAATAAATAATACAATTGATGTCTTACCTTCAACAGAAATACTACGCCACATCCGAGCAACAGTGGATGTGATCGGGATCGATGTACTTGGTTTTAGTTCAAAAGACGTTGGTTGTCATTCGATACGATCAAGTTTTGCAATGTTCTTATATAAACAAGATGTACGTACCGATAAGATCATGCTACAAGGAAGGTGGCGTAGTGACGCATTCCTACTGTACATACGAGTACAAGTGACTGCATTCAGTACCGGCCTAAGTAATGCTATGGTACATGATTCTAACAACTTTTACACGGTACCAGATACACATATAAAACAGAAAAACAACCAAAATATAAACTCCATGTTCAACTTTGATATTGTAACAGATCCAGCGGATCCCAGAAACAGAAACACAAGGTCATACGCAACTAATCTCAATAATGGCCTCTCCGCTAACAGTCAGCGCGTATCAAGACCAAGTATCTTCAGTATCTTTTCTTAATACCACAAATCAAATGGTTCGTTGTCAGCAAAGGCACATGCATATATTCAAATATGCAATTAAGATTAGACTGGCAAATAGAAGGGTAAACGGGATTCAATGAATCCGGAGAAACCCAAAGAATTTATTCAATGTAACTGATGCTAATTATAGTAACATCTAATTAGACTAGTTATTCTAAATAAATTTGTACTCCCTACAATATCTATCCATGAAGCTAATGAGTAGGAAGTGCAGGAAATAGATAGAATCTCATTCCCGGCAATGCGCTGAACATGTTTATTCAAACAAACAAACAAACAAACAAACAACTCATAGATTAAGTAATTATCATATACTACTTGCCCTTAGTGGACTTTTTCTGGTCGCCGTGCGTATGTACAGGAAAGTAAAACTTTCATTTGCATGTATACTATGCCTAGCATTTTGGCCATTGAGTTATCACATTTCATTCGCCTGCACGGTACTTACTAACTTTTGAACGATTCAGAATACTTTTCACGATTTTTTATAGCCCTCTCCGCTTATTTTGAAGAGCAGGAAACATTGGGTGTACCAGACTCGGTTGTTTCCTCGGCTTAACGTTGACTCGACGTTTGGATCTACCTCTATTTTGCCTAGAAGACCGAGCCCTACGCATCACTTTATGAAGGAATCATCCTCGGAAGAAAGCGGATTCTTTATTAAGATTCGGGGTGAAGACTTGATCTCTGGCATTACTGCACTTTAAAGCTCCCAATCCACGCACGAAGGACTGCGTCGTATTCGCTGAGTATATCGTCCAGTGGGCGGTCTAAAAGGTGCTGATCCCTCCGAGAAATAAAGCATACGGACTTCTGATTGCAAGTTTTCACGGGTCCTGGAGGCTTCTGCTTCCTCGTGCAGATTACGGACGAATTCGTTCCTGTTAGTCCATCGGGGTCGATAAATTATGGTCCACAATTTCTGGATTATAGTCGCAAGCCATTTTTCTCCTGATTTCTGTAGCTGTAACTTATCATAATGGAGTTGCATATATTCTGCGAACTTTTTAATCGGTCTCCCTTCCATAAAATGCCTCCAGCCTAACTGAAGTTGCTGTTGGATTGGGATGGTGTACAGTGGAGATGGTGTGCAAGGCACTTACAATTTCCAATTGCCAATTAGCATATTAGTTTCTTCTCGTAGTGGAGGTGGAGTACTTTGGTCGATCATCCATTCATCCAAGTTTTGAAGCAAATGCTTGAATATTTTGTACGAAGAAGCATGTGGACAGTGGAGGAGGTGATCATGTATTTCCGTGGCAATACGACACCTTGGACAGTAAGTGTTCTTCCAGTGCAACTGCTTCCATCAGAGCCAATACGCACAGGTTGTGATAAGGTGAGAGATGTTCTAATTTTTTCTCCAGAGTTCTTGATGCCCAATTCTGAACATGTGCAGTTCAATTTTCATCCTATCGCGGTACCCATCGTTGGGCAGGTCCCACTCATCCCAGGTTTTAATATAAGGAAAAATGATTTGTCTTTTCGGACATGAGTTTTGGCGTCCTGAGAAAAAATCGAGGGAGTCTAGACCCGAATGAAGATATGACCAGATCTTGATTATTTGTCTTTAACGACATTTTATAAATCTTCTCTAAATTTGCTAACAGCTTTTGGGCCGTAATCTGTACATAAAAATGTTCCATAGCAAGGCGGATCTATTAACAAACCGAATTCTGGACCGAGATGATGGATCTCCATCCAAGTATTGGATTCTGCGATGCTTCTGAAGCCGAATTGAGCAAACTTTATAGCTTTGGTGTCATGATGTGATTTGAATGCTGCTAATTGGAAATTTGACTAAGCGACTGTTAAACATTTTTTCTAACCTTTCAAAATAATCATGAGTTGATTGATGGCACCTTGCAGGCTGTGATGGGACAGTCTCTAATTTATTCATTATGTTGCTCAGTATCCTAACCGCTTCAACTGCAAAATGATCAAGTTGATTAATTTGAAGATGGACTGGTGACATGGCTTTTAGAAGTGTAGACTGAATCATCTTTTGGAGTTCTACAGAAGAAGTTTTGTAAAATCAATCATTTATTTGATTCGTCATATCCTCATTAGAGTTAGAAATAGCCTTGATATGATCTACGATGGAAGCCACTGATAACCAAAGATTTGGGGCATTGAAAGATTTGTCGAGATTCGGAGGTTGAATACCTAAAACATTAGATAGACGAGATAATCTTAATTCTAAATTTCTGGAACCTTAAATAGCTGTATCGCTCTCCGTTTGCAATTTAACAAAGATGTCTTTAATGACTTGCACAGTAAGTTCTAAGTCAAAGACCAGAACATCCGTACGGACATCATCGACATAAGAAGAAGTAGATCCCAGAAGCTCTACAAGGTCGGGCACATCACCAAAATTACTCTTATCAGGAACGAGACGACGTTTGAATGGAGTTTTGTATTCCATGATAGCGTTGTTCTGTTCTTCTACTGCGAGCAGATTGAGTTCTGTAATTTTCATAGAGGACTCTCTTAAGACAGGGAATTTTATTTCTTGTTGTACTAACTTGAATCGAATATTCCACTTGTCGAGTGTGTTGGATTCAGAGTACCAACGCTCCCAAAGTGTATCCCCAAGGACATTGACAGGCATTGGGGGTGCAATGAAAGCTCTATCCTGGTTTTTTTACGATGTAAAATTCGTCGGGCACTGGGTGGAAGAATTTCGTGCCTCTCTATTTCGTGGTGCAATGATGCATGGTGCAGAATATGCCTCCTTGTCCGATCAATTTAAAACAGATATCCTCTGTTGAATCAGGGACCTTCCATAGCTTGTAACGTTCGGATCCTTGGGCTGATACTAGAACTGCAGCTGGTAAAGCAGCGGATGCGATAGGTTGAGTCACATGAGACTCACCTTTGACATTGGACGTTTCCATGGGTGAAGCTACCGGGAAGGACTTCGATTCATCATCTACAAACGATTCTTTAGAAGAAGGTGTAGACAAACTAACCCCCCTGGAGCGGGGAGACCCCGCCAATTGTAGCTCCTTGGGAATCGAACTCAAGTCCGAGACGGAGGACGAAGAGGACGTAACCATAAGAAGCCAAAAGAAGAAGACACGGGTCAAGAAAGTTGGCGAACGTTGAGGCGACCACGATAAATTTCAACACCGGTAGAATCAAGGGTAAACTAAACGAATGGCACGGAAGTACGAGTGACTGTTCCAGTTTGACCTTGGAGACCGCTACGGTTGTTAAGGATATGGATGCGATCGCCAACTTGGAAACGAAGAAGCGTTGAGGTCCGAGAAGCACCACTAGCAGGAGCACAAGGCGGTTCGGGGGCGGGATCCACAACTGCCGGATGCGGAGCTTGCTCGTTGTCGTCGAGAAGAAGAGACGAGAGCTCGGCTGATTACCTGTTGATCTGGGTCACGCTGTCTTGTATGCGCTGCTGATGAATGTCGTCAGCAGACACGCGCATAGAACAAACCAAAAAAATAGTGTTGAGATTTGTATCTTAAGTGAATAGTCCTACCCTTAGCGGCGCTAGTAAGACCAACACTATAAATAGATCTTCAGCTCGAAACAGCAAAGGATTGGTTTTATGGGAACAGATTTGTCAAAAACTATATTCAGGGAATTCATGTAGGTCTGGTAAAGTTTTCTACAACTGTAGAGAATTGTTTCCAATCTGAAATTATTCTCCGAATTCATTGCATGATGGAGGAATGGTGTAGAGTTAATAAGCAAGCTGGTGGGTCAATCATAAGTTCAGATGTAAACTTCATGAAGTTATAACGCGACGAAATGTTATTTTTGTTGAAGATAAGGATTGGATAACTAGACCACCAGCGGTAATTATTAAAGGTTCAGATGTTAACTTCTTGAATTTTGTGAAGGCTCCATGTTCTTCGGAATCACAAGTGGTTTGTTGTTTAGAGGATGGGACGACATATTAAAAGATTCTAGATAGATAGCTTGTTCCGGCAGAATGAAGGATGACTTGAAAATACAATATCATGATCAGATGCGAAAGTCTGGTTCTGGAAAGGAAGAGTAAATCACTAGAAGAGTTCCGCTCATCTAAATCTCAATAATCACTATCTAAACAAACTGCTTTTTGTGAATAAGAAGTGTTAATTGATCTGAAGTTTTCCGATGAATAATGAATTGTGATTAGGTTTTTGCGACGTAGATGTTGAATAAAACGAAAATGAATTTTGATAAAAAATGGAGCATCCAGTTTTGTATATCTTAAAGTCAGCATTACGAGGGACCTTCTTTATGGATGGATAAGGAGTTTTTACGCTGTAGCAATAAAACTGACGCATGGAAAGAGATTGGTTTATGAATCGTGAAAACAGCAGCCGTTACTCAGAGAAATAGACGAAAGTGAGTCCCGTGTATTGGTCTCTTTATCGGATCTTGTCAAACAACAATGCTAAATACATCTTTACTTTGAGCATTACCTTGACCAAATCAACAATATAAGCATCTTTGTCGAGAGTCAGGACCAATTTATGATAATATCAAAAATTAACACATAAAAATGTCCTCCTTAACTGTAGAACGCGTCTCATACAAACCCAATCCAAACCCCACTTCCAATAGCTCATTCTATATCCCCCAAATTACCACCCTAACTGCCCCTCGACCTCCCAATGTGTCGACCTATAAGAGCAGTGCCAACAGCAATCCTTTTGACGACGATGATGAAGGAGAGGCGGAAAATACCCAGATGGAAGTGGAAATGTCCACTGCCAATCAATCATCCACTGAAACCTCTCGTGATTTCGAAGTTGGTGATATGGCACGAGTAATGGATTTTGACAACTTGCCGGATCCACCCCAAAGCTCGAATTTACTACTCTCTCTAGAAAATTTCGAAGGCAAAGAAGATGGAACTTTCCCAGAACGATTTGTTTGTCTTCGTGGAAGCTATCTTTTCTTTTTTGAAGCTCCAGTGAGTAACCTAAAGAATAGGGGCAATAAGACATTGCAGTCTCTTCCTCCACCATTGGGTTGTGTTCCATTAGCACGTACGATTGTTGAATTTCCCGAAGGAGGTAGACGAGCTTTTCGAGAGCACGCATTTACACCAGCTAAGAACGGGTACGAATTTGTTATATCGCATACAGGTGATGAGAAAAAGCATGGGCAACAGGGCAATTCAGTCAATCGTCCCAGGATTTTTGTTGTTGCCGAATCATTAAATCGTAGAGACGATTGGGCAAACGCTATAAGACTACGGTCGGAGATTAGAAAGAGGGACACAGGCTTACGACCAAAAGTTATGGGTAGCGTCAATGTAAATGACATGGAATCAGAAACATCGTCATTAAATCGTCGGGGAAACAACAAAGTGTTAAAGAAAATCGGAAATATTTCTCGGAGAATGATGATGAGTGGAGGGATTGAGGGTCAAAATTCCTTGCATGGTTCATCATCGACCTCTGCTTCTGCTATTGATAGTAATATCACAGTGAATGAACCCTTTTTGAAGGATGCTCTAGAACGGTTTGGTTTGACTGATTTCGATGATAAGAATTGGGTTTACAGATTTTATGAGCAGAACAACGAATTTGATTCTCCAAAACAAGTCAGAAAACTAGAAGATTATCAAAAAGCTGTGAAGCAAGGAGTTAGAGGTGCCGTTTTGGAACAATATAAATACTTTGTAGAAGCAAGTCGTGAGATGACTGTCATGGGTAAAGAAGTCCAAAGCTTGAAAACTTTAGTCGATGGACAAGTGAGACTTATTGATCAACTCAAAAGTATTGAATTTGCTGACGTATTTCGACAAGGGACAGGTAATGGAAGTGATAGCAGTGATGATGAAGGTGATTTCAAACCTTACCAAGATGATGATGAAGAAAGTTTGAGCTCCGCGGAATCATCAGAATCTGAAAGCAACAGAATAAGAAAGAACCCTAGAATCAAACGTGCCAAAATGAATCGTAATCGAATATTTCACGTTGATGGGGCTGAAAATCATCAATCTCGTACTGACCTTTATGATAATGAAGATGGTTCTAATGTATTTGAAATACCGGCTTGGCTCAATGATGTTACAGAAGATATTTTAGCTTTTATCAAAGAATGCCGATATTCAAATGCGACAGACTTGATTCTAAAAGCAAAAACAGAACTAGCAGATATTTTTAATCAGGTGAGTTTTGTTGAACCACCTGTACTCCGCCCGTCTAAATTAATTATTTCTCAATGTTTCCTATTTATAATTTTTCTCATAATTTTTATACAATTGCATCTACAAATTACAAAAGCATGAAAAACTTACAGACAGAAGACTGTCAAAGAAACAATTGTACACAATTAATCAAACAAGCGATGCCATAACCGACCTTACGAAACGAATGGCTGGTCGTCTCACAGAAGCTCTGCGCCGAAAAAATGAAGCCTTCCGTCAACTCTCAAAACGAGAACGTGCAGACCCACTTTCGGAATTGGCCCCTCTTTTATCCCCCATCTGCTTGAATGATGATGACAACTCTCTCCAATTACTTGTCAAATTAGGGTTCACTAATGATGCTGCCGGTGCTTATGCAGCAAGACGGAGTTTGCTATTAATGGAAACTTTGAATGAAAGGCCTATATCTAGTGAAGTTCGCTTAGATGTAGTGATTAATGCATCACAATTAAGTCAAAGCTTCTTTTCATGTCTGGCTATGGCAGTAGAGGGGTTTTTAGATTTGTTCATAATGGGTTCTGGAAGTACAACGAACAGCATCAAGTCCACTATGGATGATACCAGTATTCAGTCCAGTCCAAACTCCAAAGTCCCTCCTGGCGCATTGGCAAGTATTGTGCTTTGGTGTGATTCTGAACTGATTAAGTTCTCCAATGCATTTGGTACAAAAATTCTCGGACACTTGAATTTATTTAACTTGAGAATAAATTCTAAAGGAATAGGACATAAACCTATGATTCGTACAGCTGAAGAATTAGGTGAATATGCTGTCGCTGAGAATTTAAAACAAAAGCTAGCAAGCGAAGAAGAAGATGATATGGTAAGAAGCGGTGGAAGAGGTGCAGATACTCAGAAAGATAAAGAAAGAAAGGTAAGGAAATTCATTTTGTCTTTCATATTTTTTAACGCTTACTAAAGATGAGCTTAACATTCTTCTCTCCTCCAATTTGTGACATCCATTATTGCTGTTGATGTTGATTCAAAGAAATCGATTGAATTAGCGGCACAATGTATCGATCAAGCATTCCATTTTGCTTCTGAAAATTTAGATTCGATTGGTTTACCTCTTACTCCACGACTTGCTGGATGTTTAAGGTAAGATACCTCGATTGCTATTTTCGTAATGAACGCTATCGAATTTCTCATGTAGTATCTGCTTCTTATTTCAGGACACGCCTAAAAGGATGCGAAGTAGAAATTGCAAAAATACTGCAAAAGAGATGGGGACACTTTGTTTTTGATTGGTACGCAGCGCAAAATTTGGACGAAAGCGCCAATGGATCTAATATGAACAGTCAGTGGCGTCGAAGTAATAAAAACAATGTTTCGAATATGATGAAGAGTGATCTATAGCGAACTTTCATGATCTTGCAACAGAAATATTGTTTCATATCGTACACACAAATGTAATGATGTTTTTGATACGTCTAATTTTTACTATATTTTTTGGCTCGACCATGCATTTTTAATGTTCAAACGTTATCCTGAATTCATCGAGTATTCCCTTGTAGATAGTTACAGACAACTTCATTAATACTTATTTTTTTGATAAAGATCACCATATGTTGGAAAGACAAGCCTATTACTTTTTTGCAAAGTGATCTCTTTCCACCTAATCGCTTATTGAGCTTTGTGTACATGTCATAATTGAGCACAATGCTCTCTGAAATAAACCGGTTCCATAAATAATGCGCGATAATCGTAATCTTCTTTAGTATATTGCTGTTATAATCGAAAATCACCATTTTTTTATTTTAAATATTAATTTCACAAATCATATCTCATCAAGCCTCAGAGTAATAGAATAAATGCTTTATTTTGTGCTTGCACTATTATAACTGAAAGGATAGAATTGCACTAGAGTAGCGGAGATGTAGCACAGATATGATTACAAAATGAAAGAAATTCTTTGCTTTTCATGCAGTTTTTGAACACAGAGAGAGAGAGAGATACACAAGAGCTATGCATGGAGAGCTAGAGAAAAGGAAGCTTATTTATCAATTTCTGAAAACAATTACCCAGTTTTGGCCAACAACGGACTCAAAACTTTGCCTATGCGAAAGGGCGATAGTTTCGCAAGAATAGATAAACCAGTGAGTGTATAGACAAGTCTTACCTCAGTCTCTACTCGAAACATGGCAACTTTGAGACAACTTAAGGACGTTCCCTTCTTCGTCGACTGGTTTGCCATCGTACCTAGTTTTTGCAAAGGCCGCTTTTTTCCTCAATTCGTCGTCTTCAGCGTGATAAATTGTCCTAATAAGAGTGGAGCTGCAAGATTCTGTTCGTGGTACAAAGTGCACAGGCATGACACTTTCCACCCACTCCCTTCCTGGGAATTGCAACATGTCATCGCCCCGGGCATAGCAGCATGATCCATCTTCGATATCTTGTTCTGATACCGAACTTTGAATGTACAAAAGCGGATCAGTTGAAGGGATGACATACAACTGATCAACGAAAGGTTTTACGTTCCTCATACGAGTCTCCAAATTATCGATAGTATATTTCTTTTTCAGCTTAAAGTACGACTCATCGTCATGAATGCCAGCAACGATGTAATAACCAAATTCTCGCAGAGAGAGAAGAACGTTCTGGTGTCCTCTATGGAAAAGATCGAAGCATCCAATTGTGTATACTTTACGCTTTTCCCAGCCATCTGGGAGTGCAGGTTTAAGCTCGTTGACCTCTTCGATCATATCTGTCACTTGTTCCTTAAGAGATGAAATAACTTCCCCGTTCAAGAACATAGCTCGATCAAGAATCTCCCTGATTCGCTCTTCTCTGGTAGTTTCTCCTGTCACCTTGTCAAACTTTTTCAAAATTTTGGAGAATGCGGTAGCATTTAGGTCAAGAAATTCAAGAATAAGACTGAGCTCTCTGTCGAAAGTAGCAAGCGATTTTTTGGCATAAATGAAATGTTGAAAATGTGGAGATTGCCCAACACGACGATAGGCTTCCTTTTTCAAAGTTTTATCGAGCTCATCTGGACTTTTGGGTGAAGATGATGTTTGCACACTTTCTTTATCCCTTGCAGATGCAGGATTGTTGTCACTATCACTTGAACTAACACTAGAAACTGACGATAATGAAGTGCCATTTGCTTGCATCGATGAAGTACTGTGGGAATCGCGCAACCTATCTACACGTTCCTCAAGCGTGTGTAAATAGTCCTGTGCCCAGCTCTCCTTGTCTGCGTAAAACTTCGTAAGTTTCTTCTCAGACTCTTCCAGAACTCGCTCAAACTCATGTTTGTCGACATCGCCATCAGATCCTATGGTCTTTTTCAATGCCTTGTAGTCAACCGCATAGAAGCGCCATTCTTTGATAATTTTTTGACGTAGCTTTTTACCGAACTGCATTCTTGACCCTTTTGTTCAAACTGAAAAAAATTCGTGACTATGTTAACGCACATAAATCTGGTTAGAGATGTAATGACAATTAAAGCTGAAGGAGGGGTGAAGAACAACTTTCTAAATGGTAAAATGAAAACAGTTTCACAAAACGTGTGACAGTGGGCCTCGAGACCGCATCAAACTTTATCCAGACATAAAATATAAAGAATATGAATAACAACAGAGAGTGGATCACTATTTGACATTAAATCTTTTCTCTTTGATGTGCATTTGATCAGATGCGTTCAATCGTAAAATTTATTTTAAAGCCACGTGGGCCAATTTTTGTCGGACCTTTCACATACCTTCTTTTCTAACTTTATGAGTATCATTGGAAAGGATGGCAAGAATTAAGATAAGTTCATATCTGCTAACTTACATACCTATCCACTCTGTATTTCTTTACTGACGACACGTACTTACTAAGTATAAATTTTGCTATCTTTTACAATTGAACATACAATGATGTCACACACTCTAAGTATGAGTAGTATGAACTCATCAGAACTTAACGGATTGTCACGGATCCTAACGGGCCGCATGAAATGATTCGTAATACTATTAAGAATGCAATAAGCATTCTGCTGAACATCAAGGAAAGAAAACAAGTGGAACATTTGACTGATAAAGCTAAATTAATCAATATTATTCGCATGTATGATTACAAATGAAGCTTCTCGTAAACTAAGTACCAAAATTAAAATAATTCATGTAGAAATCCTACGTAAAATCTATAAACTCTATTGAATTTATTCTCTCTCATAGGAAGAAACACGAAAATGCTCAGCTGATATCATCATAAAATCAGCAGTGTACATATTCTACCGTACATATAATTGACGCAAGTAATCATTTCAGTCTTTTATATTGACACCCCCCTTTCATATATAGGCTATGTAAGGTATTTTACACTCAAATTTAATGTTTGTCGAATGAATGAATTCAATACAGCAGACCTTTCATTAAAAAAAAGTTTCAATGAAAGGACATCAACAACATCTTTCATCATCGTTTGGATTCATCGTAGCATCATCCCGTACGACGAAAGGATGACTAAAAAAATTTAAGCACTCTTTCTTTAGAGTGTATGGTAGAGAACTAGCCTCAAGGAACTTATGTCATACAAGAACATAATGGTTCATATATATGCACAAAAATAATGAAGAAATGCATCAAAAATATGTTCAGAATTTCGTTTTTGCTTTGTGTGGCGGTTATTCATTTAATGTGACAACTTTAGTCGTTACAGCAGAAGCAAAATATCACCTAAACTTTGAGCTTGCAAATGAAAGGAATGTTGTATATTTGGTTAATAGGTCGAAAAGAATTAGCGCCTTACAAAAGCTAAGCAATAACTACAATTGAGACTATAAATGAAAAGAATATCTTGCGGACATTTCGGTACAATCAAATACCAAACTTAACCGAAGGAACCCACCTACTGTTATAGTAATGATGGCAATTATAAGAGAGATATAAGAGAAACTCCTTTCATTTTTCATATCATGAGGCACATTTGACACTAGTACTTGAAATAAAGAAATGCAAAGGATCGCAATTGCTATTGAGGTGTTGGAATTCTTTTCATAATTCTGATAGTATTGGATCTCAAATTTAGATTTTACTCCTCAGCTTACTTTGGCACTCAGTGCAGACATACTCCTTCTCTATTAAAAAGGTAATTATGATTTACTTTCGCAATTTGTACGTTATTAATTATTGCAAAAGATCGCAATAAAAGAGAGTTTGATTAAAATTATGATGAAATCATGGATTGTGAGGATTTTTGAGAGATTTTTTGTACATCAGCAGTACAAAAATAGACACTCTCTAAAGAGTTCATTATCCTCGCTCAAATGAGCAGATAAGAAATGCAACCCGGCGGAAAAAAAACTGTCTATTTATCTTTTTGCACATTAATTCATATAAAGGAATTCCGCAAAACTTGCCTATCGGAATTTCATCGATGTCTTTCTATAACGTTAATAATACTCGTTTTATATCCTTCACTCTTCGATTGATATTTGTTTGGCGGTATCTATAGGTCGTTTTGTTTATGAAAGAGTTTATCTACAAATCTCCTTTTAATCAAACTGTACTTTCATTTGAAACATTTGCAATTTATTATTTTGCACTCTGTTCTCAATCTCTTTATCCATCATCTCGAGTTCTATGCTTCAGCAGATAAAAAAAAGTATTTAAATAGCTGTGACATGCGACATTTTGAAATATTTAAGGGCCAATCTCTGACTATTTTAAATAGAGTAACTTTTGAGGCTTTAATCAAAATTCTTTTCCCGTAGGTTTAATTTGTACTGATTGGCATGGAAAAGGTCATAAATCCATAACGCTAATTTTAGGAGACCTCTAAAAATCCTGCTGTTAGGAATAAAAAATGACCCTGGAGGCTCCGGTCACAATTATGACTATATACACGGGCAATATTTCTGGGTCACGGTTAGGTTTCCTTCAGCAAACGGGTTAGAACACATCCGTGCTAATTACTCAACAACAAACTTTACTTCTAGAATGGAAGCAACAGGTGGAACACATATACCTCACCACAGGGTTCATAATATGGAACATGATGAGATGGAAATGAACATGAGGATGCGTGCGAGAAAAGCACAGGGCGGAAAACCAGGGAACCAGCAGTTTCCTCGAGTCATTATTCACGTCCCTGAATGGATGAGCCAGTTTACAGTTATAAGCAGGGGTTTGAAGCTCGTTCTAGGCGGCATTGCGGTGGTTGCTTGTGTTGGAACATATTTAGTGTTGTCGGACTTAATGGATGGAACACCTAAGTTAAAGTCGGGAGGAGGGTTGTCTGCGATCACGGGATTTGATAACGAGATCCCTCAACAAAGCAGAGGTAACCCTCCCCCGCGTGGAACTACTATCCCATTAGCATTGTCGAATTTAGCAGACCTAACTTTACCCAGTTTAGATTCTGATGTTCCATTTTTACTCGAAGTCCCATTTTCAGGAGACAAAATCATTTCAAATATGATAGGTAAATGTGCGGGCTTAGTTCAAGCTTTAAACGCCCCCGCATTCATCGGTGACTCAAACCCATCGGTACGTTAACAAGAAAGATCTATCCTTTTCATTCTTTGATGACTTTTTCTAATACAGCGTTAATATATTTTCTTGTTCTCCTTTTATCTATGCATAGATGATAGAAGTAGTCAAAGATACTGACGTTGGGAATATTGTCAACGTGAATACCTTTTCATCCGAGGGCATCACGCAAGCAAAAGCTAACAAACTCGTCTATACTGGCCAAGTGGACGTTATTTTCTCTCCCAGGCTATATGATGCTGCACACTTGTTTGCAGCAGATCATAGAGGACGTCTCTTTACTATCATTCGCCATCCTGTTGAAAGAATCAATTTTTACTTTAATCTTATTTCCACAAACCCTGATCATCCGAGTTACGACCCATCTCTTGCTGGTGTAGATATTGAATCGTATGCTGGTGGAAAAGAAGACCGCCTAGAATTCAATTATCTTACAAAATTGTTTTCTGGTAACCTGGATAAATCTTCTAACGAATTAACAGAATATGATCTGAACACAGCCAAAGAAGTCATAAGAAGGAAAGTTTTGATCGGCTTAGAATCAAAGAAGGCAGAATCAATACATCGATTTGAAGAGTTTTTCGACATGACATTTGAAGACGAAAACTCTGATGATGAACTTTGTGGGAAAGATTTACCATTATTCTCTAAATCCTTGGACTTGGGACCTCCTCTTGCTCCTATGGATCCTGTATGGAATTATTTAATGGAGCGCAATTCTCTAGATCTGGATCTTTTTGCATACGCTGAAAGACTTTTTCAAGAACAGGGCGAGCTCTTGTTTAGTCCGTAATACAAATTCACAAACATCCCTGTTCACATAACTTAGAGATGAGATAGGGTTACACAGCACATGTGTGTTGAAAACTTAAAGCTATGGAAAAATAAATGTCTATGCACTCGCAGATGTTATAGTATGCAAGATAAGCTTTGAAGAGATCTATTTTTTTACGTTTCTGTTTGTCAGTGCTGTTTTGCACTTCATTACAAATTTAATCCATTATTTCTATTCTGAAATATCTGAAAACAAATAGAAATAATGTACAATCATATAAAAGCCACATATTTTTCAAATAATTACATGAGGTATTTTCTTCAATTTACGCGTTGGCTCTCCAATGTATCATTTTTCTTTAGGGGTCAGCAACTTCAGTTTTCTTGTTAAATCTTCTATTTGAGATTTATAATTGTCTATTTCATCTTCGCACTCATTTAAATCAAGTCTCAAGTTATCAATTACATCATTTTGTTGCCTTTCTTTTTCTTCAAATACATCCTTCAAGCCATCACAGTCAGAGAACAGATCGATCAGTTTTCTTTGTAGCTGGCGATTCTGCCTTGACATCTCAGTACACTCTATCTGCAATTCTGTAACTCTCTTTTCACTTATTTGAGTATCATCGGACGCGTTCCACATTCTTGCTGATAATTCTTTCTGGTATTCATCTAGTTTGGTGTCTTTAATTTCATTTTCCTCTTTAAGAGTAAGGATCTGTTTTTTCAGAACTGGGATCGTCCCTTCAGTGCCTGTTCTTTTTATTTCTTCGTTCAAATTAGCTACTTGCTCTTTAAGGAGCTGAATCATTCCACCAGTTTCTTCCTTTTCAATTTGGCGAATCTTTATCTGAGTCGTTACCTGATCTCTAGATTCACTTATTTGAACTTTCAAACTCTCAATAATTTTAACGAAGCTCTGAGACTTTTGCTCTTCGGCCTTTAGATAATTCTCCGCTGAGTTTTTCGCATTCTGTAGAGATCTAATTTCTTCCTCCAGCATAATTTGTTTGTTTTCGTAAGTGTTTTTTTCAGTTTCTAGCATTTCTACTTCCATCTGCAACCTTTTAAAGTCTTGATCATGTGCATCTAATTTCAATTTCAAATCTTGAATTGTTGTACTATAAATATCCTTATTGGTTTCAAGGTTAGATTCCAATTCTTTAATGGACTCTTTGTATACATCTTTACTTGCTTCTAGATTCGATTCCAATTCAATCACAGTGTTCGAAAGCGATGAAAATTTCTTTTCAGAGCTATGAATACTTTTTTGGAAGATGTCAAACAGCGCTAGTTTTTCCCTCAACTCTTTAATCTCAGTTCTCATATCTTCGTTTTCCATCCTTTCCCTTTGCACCCTGTCTCTAATCTTGCCATATTTCTCCTTTTCGTTGTTCAGAAGACCTTCCAAGTTATAACTTTCCGAAGCCCGTTTTGCCTCAGATTTCTCTTTATCTTTCTTTAAATTCTCCAGCTCTTGATTCAAACCACTAACTTTATTTTTATACCCACCCTAGATTTTGATGTGACACCAATCACAAATTATTCATGAGGTTTCGATCGTGTTAGATATTGAAAAGGATTCATAGAACAGATGTGTTTTTAATGGTGATTATGAACTTACATCAATAATTTCCAATCCTGATTGAAGAGAAAAAATCTCATCCTTAGTTTTTGCAAGCTCCTCTTTAAGACTATTAATCTGTTGAGCTTGCTCCACAACTATATTTTTTTTCTCAGCAATCTTCATACGTAAATCTTGTTGTTTCTTTAACATAATTGAAAGTTCCTTTGTATTTTCATCTTGTGCAAGTTTGTTCATTTTCAAAAGGGTTTCATTTTCCTCCTCAGCACTCTTTAGTTGCGAAGAAAGGAATTGTTTTTCATTGTCGTGCAATGTTTTCCTTTTCTCAAACATGGCGACTACTCGATCATGATTTTCAGTGGAGCTTTTTAAGAGACTTTCAAGTTCTTGAATGTTGTCTTTAAGTGCAACCACATCCGGGTCTAAGTCTCCATCTCCCAAATTAGCCAATTTTCTTTTGGCATCATCAAGTTGTTGCTGGAGCGAAGAGTCTTCCGAATTTTTGCTCTTTAGTTTACGATATAACTTTGCTGCAAACAGACGGAGGTGGTGACCCTTTTTCGCCTTTGGAGACGATGGGTTATCATTTATCATTTCTATGGGCACCCTTCCTTTAGAATCTTTGACTTCCATTCCATCCGGATAAATTTGTAGGAGTTCATCTATAATGGATTCGTGAGCGATATGTCGCAATGCAAGGTGTATAGGTAGCCTTCCCTGATCATCTACGTTCTTTACCCCTTCCTTATATGTTTTGATTATTGTTTTAATTGCTTCATCACTCACTCGAATCATGAGTGCCACATGCAACGGTAGAAGTCTCCAACGGATATTTCCACCATCTTTCTTTACAATCCAAGTTGATGCTTCGTCAGGGTTTCCCAAACAGTGCTGAATTACTTCTTCACTTTTTCTCTTTTCGATCAACACATACAATGGAGTTGGGTTTTCATCATAATTGACTTCCATTTTTTTGGCGTAAGAATTGCAATGTATGCAGAGCTTAGAGTCTTTCAGGGAAGCTATAAGGAAGAAAAAGGTGACACCTCTTGAAAAGCCACAGAGGTTTTCGGAATAAATTGACCCTGGACAGCAGTATCTTTCGTCAAAAAGATGAACATATGAACTTAGTTGTAGTGTTGGCGAAATAAATTCTAAAATTGTCGTAAAATTGATCGAGGAAAATCTCAGTAACTTTCTACGGAAAGATATTTTCGAAACACATGACCTTAACGCATAATAATATGTGTGTTCTTATATGAATTGATCTATATTTGTATTTTACACATGTGAATTTTTTATCTTGTAAATAGTTTTGTTCAACTTTTGATTTTATTTTTTAGCGGGAAATTTATGTGATAGACACATGCAATACGCATGCATGATTTTGTTAAGTAGAGAGATATCTTGTCATAAAACAAATCTCACGTACGGTAACTTTGCATTTGCTTGTCTCTTTTCCCATCTGAGCTGAGAATTCCTGAGCATAAGCGTAATTAATTAACAAATAAATAAAAATAAATAATAAAAATATGGCAAGAACAAAAAAGGATTCCTAGGAGGGATCACAATGTAATTGATGAGCAGCTGAAAATGAGAACAGAATCGTCACGATATTTCGGTTCATCAGACTACGAGGAAGAAATAAGTGACACCGATGACGACGCACTCTGGTTATTGAATTGTGAAGACTACAATACGCGAAGTAACACCTTCCGCACCAAGCCGAAAAGAAGAAACTTAAATGTAGAAATAAACGCCTCAAGAAATGAAGCGGATTTCTATTCCTCCTCACCACTGCAACGAATAATTGTACATCTGGATGTGGACTGTTTCTATTGTCAATGTGAAGAAGTTGCAGATTCAAGTGGAAGATTGTCTACTACTCCTTTTGCAATAGGGCAAAAACACATTATAGTTACATGCAACTATGTCGCTCGAAAATTGGGAGTTAAAAAACTAATGAGTAAAAGAAATGCACTTAAGATTTGCCCTACTCTTAAAATCATTGATGGTTCAGATATTTCTCGCTACAGAACTCAATCCAGAAATATCTATATTACATTTCGGAATGCAGTGAAAGCTTTGGGTGGAGGAAATTGCAACCATGTGTGTAAGGGTAGCATGGATGAAATGTTTGCGGATATCACTGCATCTGTGGACTTGATGCAAGATGAGAGAAGACGAAAAAGTGAAAATAAAAATTTAGTACTCAATAACACATTCATTTATGGAAATCAGTCAAGCACAATTTCAATATCAGAAGACCAATCTGGAGCAAATGCAACTATTTCTTTGTCAAATGGTGCTCGCCACGAAGTTGATGATATTAAAGTATCTTCGAGAATGTCATTTTATACCCAAGACTTATGGGGAAGTAAAAACGACCGACTGCGATGCATTGAACGGTTCAAACTGTCATCAGACTTGGCTCATATTGTCAAGCAAAAAGTGCTTAAAGAAACTAAATTTACTACATGTTTAGGGATTTCTGTTTCTCCTATGCTGGCAAAAATTGCCTCTGACTTAAAGGTAAATACGTCAAATTTTCAAAGAATGTATGGGCATTTCTTTATTTAAATTTGATCCCATTCACCGAAACAAACGCTTGAATAATCTTTATTTTTGTAGAAACCTAATTCGCTCAATATGCTCTACCCTTGGCGCTCAATGAACATATTCGAATCTATGCCACTTCGAAGGATACCACAACTTGGATCCAGAACACTGAAGATATTGAACGAATGCTTAACTGAAGAATTTCCATGCCGAATCAAGACCGAGAATCATTGGTGGACTTGTAGAGATTTACTTCAAGTACCCAAGCATAAAGTTATGAATTGTCTGAAACAAAGTAAGCAATTTAGAATGAATTGGTAAGGTTCTTCGCTAATTTCTATATAGATTCTAGCTTTCGAAAAAAATTCCAAATCAAAGCTTACAATTATTTCTATTATACCATTTCTCTAAATATTTAGTGAATATCATGCTACTTTTCTCATTCAAAGGTGTCAAGGGATAGATTTGAGTGATATCGTTGATGATGGAGGAAGAGTTGCAAAAACTGTCTCAGTAGAGGACTCATTTCGTAATGGAAGCATAACTTCTCAGTCACAAATATTTGAAGCCATTGAACCTATACTTGGAAGACTTCCAATACTACTGGAAGAAAGGAGATGGAATAGTACAATGCCTTCACTAGCATTTCCTAACACCATTCGTGTTTGTATGCGGAATCTTATAACAAATGATGAGAGTTTAGAAAACTCTGCTAGAAGAAGGGTGTCGACAAGTAGACAACAAAAAGTTGACGGACAAGTGATAATGAGCAAATTGAACGAAAATGAGCAGATTGATATTTTGCGTGCTGCTATAATTCCTCTTGTGAAAGGGATACTTGATGAGGGGAATAATATTAATAATGACATTCGAAAAAATATAACTCGGATCAATATTGCCGTAACGAACTTTGCTGATATAAAAGAGGAAGGCAGCAAACGTGCCGCAGGAAAAGACATGGCAAGTATTACATCACATTTTTCTAGGATGAAAAGAAAAGTGCCTAGCAAAGAGGTCGAGCATAAACTTCATTCTTGCGCCAAAACTGAGCCTTCTCCAGTGCCTCTGGAAAATCAGAAAAAGCGTTCACATCATCAATACAGTGAAGAAAGTATTCCAGATTGGATAGATCCAGATGTTTTGAGTGAGCTTCCCGCTGATATTGTAAATGATATTTTGAACCAAAATTCTGATAGTTTAAAAAAACCCGAAAGTCGACAGTCAACAAAGAAGAAGAGAGGGATAGAGGCCTTCTTCACCGTTAAATCGAAAAAGTATTAATATTATTATTATCAAACCTATTCCTTCTAATTTAAGCTTGGTATATGGAAGGTGATTGCATGTGAAACTATGAAAGCTTCGTGGATTTTCTCTTCTGCTAACTTTGAATCACTTATAAATTATCTAAGTAACTCTTCACAGCACTATTCCCAATAGCGCCATTCAACCTTTTACGACGTTCTTCTTGCCTTTGACTGACGGATTCTTGTAGTGCTTTTCTATACTCCTCACCTGTCATTTCATCCATTCCCGGAATGTTCCAAGTGTTAGTTGTACCGTTTGCAAGGCCCATTCCTCCTTTACCAGTATATGCCGGTGCCTCATCGTTGCTAGTGTCCATTACATTGGATACCTCTTCCTCCACTTCTTCCTCCACTATGGGGCTTGGAGTGGTATCTACTGCTAGTTGTTTTTGTTCCTGTTGTCTCTTTTGCAGCATTTCTTTTTGTCCACTTTTTGCATTTTGGAGCAAAGAAGGCATTGGAGGGGGAGGGGGCGGAGGTTCTACAGCAGCAGGAGGTACAGGTGTCGCCTCTTGTTTGGGCGCAGCTGGTTCTTGCGTTTGTTCTTCTTTGTACTTTGCACTCATCTCATCTATGATGCGAGAGGAGGCGGCCTGGAATTGGATCAATTCGTCTTTGCTAAACGAACCTGGCCCATTCTTTACTCGATTTTCTAGAAAAAACAAGGAATTCTTCATATCTTCTAGAATATCATCGTCGAACTTAGAATCGGGTACAGGTACTGGATCTTGTCCAACTGCTGCTCGTGCTTTTGCCAGAATTTCTGCTGACTTTTGGGAATATAGACTAGTTCCCCTATTTTTTGTATAGAATGATGGCGATTGGAGGTAATTGAATCCATTTACACTAGTGCAACTGACTAGAAGGAGAGGAATTAATCTAGAGGAAAAACGCATTTTGCCTGCTGTTTATTGTTATGTTGACAGAAATTTAGGAATTTATTTCTTTACCAGGAATAAAGAATAAAAATGGCATTACTGTTCTTCAATCTAGAGCCAATAGAATCCGCACTGCTAATCGCGTATAATTCGTTTTTTATTTTCTTGACTTTTTATTTTTATTTTTGTGTAATAACTGAAGTACGCACGTACTACTATGTTGCTTCAACGAACGATTACTTCCATATATAGTATGGTTTGTTTGTTTAAAGGATTGCTCAACGTACCATCATCATACACTTGGAAATTTGTGTATGATGATACTTTGTTCATACACAAATAACGTCACGAGCAGTTCTTAGAAAAAATAATACCCAAATTTTTAAATTTGAGGTGTTCGCTCTCTTAAGTGTTTTCTCTCTTTCAAGATATCATTGATAATAGATCTTTAAGTACGGTCGGTAGTCGTAGAGGCTGAGTTAAAAAATCTCAAAATATTGATGGTTCGGAGGTTTAAATATCTGTTCTTTTTTGAAACATAATTAGAAGTTAGTAGTTACGTAAGCATACAAATTTGAGGCAA
>Ga0209092_10001613_pt1 | contig 21661 bp, 21 predicted proteins | sample FraStrMetagenome_FD_187446 | JGI IMG/M metagenome (GOLD analysis project Ga0209092, IMG submission 187446) | Marine eukaryotic phytoplankton communities from Arctic Ocean - Fram Strait ARC3M Metagenome (SPAdes) (version 2) | ecosystem: Environmental > Aquatic > Marine > Oceanic | place: Fram... | reverse complement strand
GCTCATAAATTAAAATAATCCAAACAGTTTATTGGAGGAAATAAAGTGACTATTTTAAAAGTATACTCTCACGGTTCGGAGATTGATTGTCGATGATAGTAAGAGTGGATTGCTTTTCAAATTAACAGGTAGGTTAGAATGTGATTAAAATGATTTAGGTTTGAAATTGTGGTAAGTTGATAGACCGTAGACAGGTACTGAAATATGATGACGTATATCCCCGGCTACAAATCCCTCTCAACTGATCAAAAGAACATTATACATTATTGCAAACAGCATGACGCTGTTTTATTTTTGCCAGCCAAATTTTGCGATATTTTTGGCTTCAAATTTGTTTGGGGTAGAATCCATAAAAGTAATATTTATGAAGTTTTTCAATATTTCAATTTTTTTAATTGCGAAATCTCAAAGTTACTTCATTTTTTTGTTGTAGATTGCGAAATCCCAAAGTTACAATTGACCTCCTCACGGGGCACGTAGCCTTTATATCATGATGAACCAGTCTTGCGTGGACGGTTCCTGCGTGGAGTACGACGAAACTTCGTCTTCTCCGCTGCTGCTGCTTTCTTCTTCTTCTTAATTGAAGCGAATTCTTGTAAGTCAGTGCAACCGTTAGAATCATGCGTGCATAATCCGTGAATCAAACAGTACTTACGTGAACTACTGCTTTCATCATCTGAGATTTCGAAAGTAATTTTCTTACGTTTCTTACTACTGCTTTTGGAATCCTTTGAAGGTTTCTCATTTGCAGTTTCGAGCGATTCAAATGGTTCGCAGGTCTCTAACAAATCTGAAAGAGTATGATGTGTATTTTAAACCCCTGCTTAACCAGTTCGGTCATCCATGTACCCGGTAGGGCGTGGTACAGCGTCCTGACGAGTTTGTCTTCAGACATAACTGTAGCAACTTCCTCAGTTTCCGTTGGAAAGAGGGTGAGATGATTGTTAATTTCTTCCACTCTAGTGAAATATTCACGAGTGGACATCTCTTTAGGCTTCCAAAGAAACCTACGCATGTAGCGCTTTTGTTCGCGGTATGCATGTACCGGAAACACATGAGCTGTAAGCTCAGTCACGACAGTGTTGAAACGAGCGGACGTGCAGGCAGTTCAAGAATTTTGCGTTTAAAAAATGCAAGTGCATCACCAGTCATAACATTCTCCGTATAATTGAACATATCCGGACCGTCCGTAATACTCTGATTGTGCAAGGCCTTTCTCACCAAGTCACCCCAGGACAAATATTCCTCAGGTATACCATCACCAAAATATGGTAGTTGGATCATGTACAAGGCCGAATCAGGAGTCCCAGGTTTCGTATGACAACATGGCGTGATATACTCTCCTTTCTTCAACTTCTTCTTATCAGGGCGTATCAATTTGATAGCTGGCTTGATTTTATAGCCCTTCTTCTTAATGCTACCTTTACTCACTGTGTTTTTCTATCCGCAATCTTTAGCAAGTAATATATCTGTGACCTATGCTGGAGATAGACGTCAACGAAACACACTGGTTGGGTGTGTTGGTGTTGGGGGTTGTTGTTGTGGTGTATACCAAACTGTGAGTTAAATAGAAACTTGGCATTTTGCCAAATTACTACATACTATGTATACTAATTTAACTACAGTTACAATATGTTATCTACACCATCATTACATTATTCTAGTAGCTCTTTGTAGAGCATACCAAATCACTGTAAGTACAACGTTGTGCTAGCCAAGTACCACGTTATTGAAATACAACCGTGAGCTGTTCTCTCTTGGAACATGTCTCACTTTACTTGTAGTAATGTACTCTGACATTATTTGCGTACGTTGACCTCTGACATGGAGGGGTACATTTGGGTCTTGCCCTTGAACATGGATCTGAATCAGATCATATATTATTTTCATTTGCTTATTATATTTATTTAATAATATATATGACGCGTAAATAATGATTTAATGCATCATACATTCATTATATTCTTGCACGCATATCACTGTGTATGACACTATGTCATGAGTACACAGAGCAAACTAGTAGTCATTGTATGACTACAAAGATGAATTCACAATGTAGTTTCAATACTCAGATATTGTTGAATAAATCATTAGATGATCAGAAAAGATCAGCAGATAGAAAGCTGCATAATATTAGATCACATCAAAATGTTGAGCAACATGGTCATACGATGACTAGAAATAACTCAAAAGATAGTATAGATAATATGATGTTACTGAATACAGTATTAGATGATCAAAATGATCATGAGAAGTTGTCAAATGAAACGATAGATGAGAATAAGAATAAGACATATTGATCAGTTGCAGTCAGATCTATATTGGATAATCTGTCACAAGACTCATTAGAAAGAAAGAACTCATATTATATTATTTAAATATGCCCGTTGTAGACTTTTTAAGGCCGCTCCAAACGAAGGTGGCCCGCAGCAGATAAATTCCACGGCTGATTTTATACGATTAATCGTATACGCAAGTAGTAAGTAATGTAATGGTATGTTATATTTTTACGTGTTACTATAGGGAATCACGCTGAGGTGTATGATCAGTCTTCACGTCCCACAAAGAGTTCCTACCCTCCATTCGTACGAATGGTTCACCGTCATGTGAATGACCGAAGTCAATTTCAATAGGTATCTATCGGGAGGTCCCCCCACTACCGACCATAAAAATATAAGTATATCTTCACATTATAAAAGCAAAAAAAGATGAAAAGAGAAAAAAAGTCCAAAAAGTCCAAAAGCCAAAGAAAAAGTCCAAAAAATCCAAAAGAAATAAAAGAAATAAAAAATGAGAGAAAACTGTTCGTCCCAGATAAAAACTATCTTGCAGATATCCACATCAAAAACCGTTCGTCACGGATAAAAACTCTCCTGTGAATGTTCTTATCGAAAACTGTTCGTCCCGGAAAAAGATTACCTAAACCCCCACGAGCATACATGAACCAGACCAACCAAATCTCTTAATAAATAGCATTTTCCAGCATCAAATAAACACTTTACTTAGGAAAATATTTATCTTGTAACGTAGATCACTTAGGACTTCGATAAATAAAACAATCTCACGCTTAAGAGAAAGCTTGAATTGTGGAATGCGTTTTGTGGAGCGTCTTGGTGAACGAAGATAGATCATCTCCGTAGCTGTTGTTGAACATAACGACCTTGGTAGACAAACAGAGAGGATATCTTCATTCTTTTTCTCTAATTCAGATTTTTATTCTGTTCTGAAAAGAGGATTCCAAAGAATATCGGACTTGCTTGTGGAGCATTGTCAGTCCTGAGATATCGTGCCGCCGATGATTTCGCCATCGAGTTCGTCTCTCGCGCGAACTAAGTATATGAGAACAAATATAAAATTAACGCAAAGTTGAGGTTGTCTCAGCATTCATGTGTATTGCCGTTTTTTTTCTACTGGTGTGGATTTCGAGATTTTTCCGTTTCGGGCGAAATAGACGAGAAGCTGGGCCAAGAAGAGCTCGGATCAACTGTCGGGTACGAGCGTGTGCGATCTGATTTTCTTGCAACGCATTAGTGAGAGCCGTCGGTGTACATTCTTCTGATAGTGTCTCGTTTCGGCGATTCAAGGTTTTATTTGGTTGTGCCAGAAAACGATGTATTAAATTCGCCAAGTATACTTCATCACGAAACTTGGCATCATTGCAATGGTGATATCCTCAAGCCAGGCTCGTTTCACGGATGTTAATTTCCGGAGGATGGCTACAAGAGGGTGTGAGAAAAAGTGCCTGTCGCGTGATAAGAGGCTATCTGAAGATTCGATATTATGCAATTTTTGAATGTCAAAATTGAGGTTCTGATGCTATCTTGTGGTTTTGATTTTGTCTTCCCGACCGTGCACCACCTTGTTTCTGATTTTCCACTGTTCTTCAAAAATGTAAGGCCATATTTTCTGTATAAAGATAGCGGTCCAGGTGGTACTGATAAACTTGTTCGAGGGACCTTTAGAAGTTTTCAAATGAAGAAGATAAGTTCATTATGGGTAAGACTACAAGGATCTTTCTTAATTTTTTTATGGATATTTTGACATCGCTGAATCCACATCTTGTTGGAATATGACCATAGGGCCTTTATGACCTTTTTCATACACGGCACATTCTTCACATCCATACCAATTTTATTGTGGTAGACATTTTGAGCCACTATCCCATTCCGTGAGATGAATCCCTTGTGTAAAGAAAATTTTCCGAGGAGTTTTTGTTGTTTAAAAACTGAGTCAACCAACTTCACTTTCGTGTGATCCCTGAGAGTGTGTTTTGGACTTATGATTTCAAGGCCAAGGTGAACTTTTGTAAGAAAAACATCAATCACATTTATGAGCAAAAGATGAGTATTGCATTTCCGCAAAACACTTCGCAACACCTTCATACTTACTCATGATTCTTCTGATTCAGCTTACGTTTGCAAAGGCCCTATCTCTTTCATCTGGTAGTAGTCGTGAATTAATTTTATTCTAGAAATCGTTGTCTCACTCGGCAGTGATTTAAATGCAACATGAAAGCATTCCCAATCTATTGTTTGAAGGTGGTTCATAGTACTCCCTAACATTTTTGCAATTCTATCTTCCATTTTGTATCCATAGTGATACACCTGAACTTGATCACTAATGCTGCCCACTATCAATGTATCAGCTAGATATAATACGTCTTTTGTGAAGGAAAGAAACCCGGTCGAGTTATTGGGTTCCAAGATGTGGGGGGGGGGTCGTTTAAGAAAGCCTTTGCACTCTCGTCCATGTCAATATTTTGCCTAACTTCCTGCTCCGCGTCTTTATACACAAATTCTGAGGTGTCGTCGAGATGGGCTAGTACTTTTTCGAAAAATATGGTGACAGGTGACACCGATCTAACATATTCTATCTCAATTTTTAAGTCAATGTCCCGTTTTACTATTTTAGAATATGTGGTCCCTTGGAGGTGGTGAACTTTAGGCAAATATTCGAGGTACTTCATAAACTTATTAAACATCACATCCAGGAAGTAGTCCTGTACTGTGTGCATGGGCACTTCATTTTCAATTTTATTTTCTACCGTGATGCTAAAAGTGGTGGAGAGCTGTCGAACCGTACACACATAATGTTGGCGTATTGGGACAGCCAATGTAGACGATGAAATACAATGTGTATTGGATCCTACCCTATAATGGATGCATTTTTGTTCCCCTTTTGTATGATGTATAAGAAACAAACGAGACTCATCTAGTCTCCATTCAAAAGAAGCTGTATTGATGATATGACCTAAATGTGTGCCTAGTGAAGCTTCATTCAACATTCACCAGATTGTCGATTGCCATAATTCCTGAAAAGATTTTGGAGGTGTTGGAATATCGGGGAATTACTGTAAACATTGCTTTTATTCGTAACAACAATTTAAATTTATATTCTCACCCAGCGCATTGGTTTCAAGCGTTCCTTCCTATCAGAGATACTGGGCTCACAAATTGTTTTTCAATGGAAAAGGTATTACCATGGACAAATTTAAGAGCATTAATAGATAATGCAAACTTGGGAGGCAAGTACAAAGACTTCACAAAATTCACTCTGGATGAGATCATGCGTCATATTGGGCTCTATTTGCTACAAGGTTTATCACCTTCACCACAAATTGAAATGAAGTTTACTCTACAACACAAAAACCCAGTGAACTGAAATGACTTTGTACACACTTCTTTTAGTGGCAATGTCACCAGAAGTAGAAGACGCCATCGTCATTTCAAAAGCTTCTTTTGCTCTGTAGATCCTGGGATTCCAGTTCCAAGTCGGGACACTCATCCTAATTGGAAGGTGCATCCTCTTCTCAAACATATGCCACAGGTATCTCAATCTGCAATTTTTCTTGGTAGAAATTTATCATGTGATGAGCAAACAATAGGTTTTCAAGGGAATCATCGTGACAAACAGAGAATAACATATAAAAAGAAGGTGATGGTTTTCTGGCAGATTGCATTTGCAGCGATGAATACACTTATGCTTTTTGGTTCTGACACTATGAAACAAGCAAAATAATCATACAGACAACCGGTTGCTCACCTCTACATGCGAGGGTACTTGCTTTGATTTCACAACTACCAGATAAGTATTACACTCTTGGAATGGATAATCTTTACAATTCAGCCAAATTCTAGTTAAAAGAAAATCGGAATTGGAATTGGTAAGGCATACAGTCAAAGCAGCTGTATTAAAAGGTGACGAAGTATGCAGCGGACTGGTAAGTGTATCACTTTACGATATAAAACCTCTTTATTTTTTATCAATGGTATGCGAAAATATTATATGGATTAAAAAGATGAGACAGGTCTACAACACACAAGGATTGAAACGTTTCAAGATGCCATTCTATAGACTGAACATTGTGGATTTTACAACAACAATATGGGCAATGTCGACCTAGCGGACCAACTCAGAAATCATTACTGTATTGATACATCTTGGCATAGAAACAGGAAGTGGTGGTGGTCTAGTTGGTGGTGGGGATTTCAAGTATTGCTGACAAATTTGTATGTGTGCTATATTAAATATCATGATATGTTATTAACCAAACCAACCTTGACACACTATGAATTTATTAAGCAGGTTGCCCTAGCTTGGATTAATAAGGACATGTATTGTCCAAAAGATAATGTTGCAGCTGTTTCAAATAAAAAGAAAGCAGAGAATGATGACAATAGAAAGACGAGAGCAACGAAAAGAAAGCTCAACATTGATGCAATGTCATTTTCATCTTCTGAATCCAGATGCATTCCAGTTAATCCAAAGTCCTTAAATCGGACTAGTGTCGGCCTGAACATCCGACTCAACACAACAATGCAACATTTACCGCAATTAGCTAAGAAAAGAGCAAGATGTGCTCTCCATAGACGGGCCAGAAACAGGGGAGGGGGGAAATCATGGCTCATGTTGTGACATGCTCAGTGTGCCCAGTTAATCTGTGCATAATTTTCTACAACATATTTCACAAAGAGGCGAATTTGGAGGATCTAAAAGGTGCGATAGCAAGAAGTTAGTGACGGTGGTAGGAATAAATAAACGGTTGACCTCCTCAGTTTTGAGGTGGGGGTGGTAGGTGGGAAAAACTAGCCATACACAATGTAATCTAAAACACATCATTATATTGATTTTCTATTGATTTTGAATTTTTTGCTTCATTGTGTGAACACATTATAGTGTTTTCATATAGATTTTGTATTGTTTATTCATTTTGTGAACAGATTATAGTGATTTTATATTGATTTTGTATTGTTTGCTCATTGTGTGAAATGATTTTTACTCGTTGTTTACTAGTTGTTTATAAAATTTTATTACGATTTTTTTCGTGGACTTCGGAGTCCCCCCCCAAAAAAACAATAAGGGGATAGAGAGCTGAGATGTCAAAGTTGGGTAAAATTCCAAAATGAAACATACACTAATTTTAATGAATAAACAAGATAATTGATTGAGAGAATATTAATGACAATTTCATCATAAAATTTGTTTCAGTAAACATATCATAAATTAACATAGCGATGATAGAGGTTGATTCCGAGTAAGAAATGTGAGGGTGTGAAGATCCAAATCAGATATATTGTATATGTTCCCTTGAACCATTCTATAATCTTGAAGGGAGGTAAAGATATCAGCCAAATGATAAAGACAATTAAAATCTTCATTACTGAAATCAACTTCTTTTCTCTGGATATCGCACTTTTGAAAGAATTTGGGGGGAATGGGAAAGCAAATAATGGACACCAGAATAAGATAGATGGAACAGCTAATGAAACGTGCGCTAACGCAAGAGGAACATGCGAGTAGAGAGTCATGAGGCAACAAAAACATTGCATATTTTTCTTCAGGCCAATAGTGCTTTGCTTTGTGAAAACGGGGAGAACTTTGATGGCAAGGAAAAATGCGATAAAATAAATTGCAATATAAATTGAACTCATGATTTGTCTTTCACGTGTGTCTTTCCTAGAAGCAAGAAACATTTGAACGACATACAGGGGTAATGAAACTAACCCCCATGCAATGCATGCGACTTTAGCAACGGTGAGAAAACCTAATTTAGCTTCTTTCGATTCTTTCATAGAAAAATCAATAATGATGGAAATAGGTCTAATGAGGAAAGGGAGCAGTAATAAGATGGAAGATAAAGTGTACTCTCCATTACTGACAAAGGTTGTGGATGACGGTAGGAGATATTGTGTAACTGAATGATGTAATCTTTCATGAAGGCTAGAGAGCATTCGAACAATGCTTTCGATTTCAGGTGTTAAAAGGGATGGTAATTTTGCATTTTGTTCATCATTAGTAGTATCGATTTGTATGGTTAGCGAGTCAATACCATGTTCTAAAAATTTTGCATGTGGTGGATATGGTCCAACTGCTAAGGAGATAGCAAAAGATATCATTCCACTCAAATCTTTCACGTATTTCTCAAAAAGAGATGTATGTTGTTTTGAAAGAAAATGAAGTGGTAAGAAAGTAGATAGATACATGAGCTTTTCTTCGAATTGATGTTGATTCGGATGGAAAGATACGGAAGTAGTTTTGGACCTGGCATGTAGAGAGAAAAGTTCTGCTATAGCTGAGACCAAGTCTAGATTAGGGAGAAGTCCTCTCCTACCTTGTGGTAAGATTTTAATTTCTATTGGAGATGCTTGGAGTGTATTATCGACATTTTGGTGAAGATTGATTACCACAACGTTGCGTAGAATTGGGAAGGTTATTCGGTGTGGGAGTGATTCTAAATTATGGCCAAGATACGATGTGAGGAAATTGATCACAGTATCTTCCATCAATTGATCATATGATTCTATATTCAAAAACTCTGTCTCATTTCTTATTATTGGGACAACGATAAATACTGATTTGGCCAGCCAGGGTGACTGGGTAGGGTCTGAGAGTCTGTGAATTAAATTCAAAATTGAGCGATGAAATGTGCTTTCTGTCCAACCGAATTCTTTTTTCGATTCCGTAAACTGATATGGAGGGCTTATGGTAAGAGCAATAGCTTCAGTTGGTTCTGTTGGACTTGATAACGGCACTATTTTTATCAAATCAAAGTTTTGATGGCGAACACACATAATGTTGGAACGTGATGGTGCTATGGTGGAACAAACACTTTTTTCGCTTGAAAAATCTGTAATTTTCATTTCGTTTGCATAATCCTTCACATCAAAATTTCCGGACAACAATGAATTTTCATCAATGTATAGGCCCCTACATTTCAATTCACCTGTGCTCACGGATATAAGAGGATGAATAAGGAACCATAAAAAACCTATAAAAAAGCTTGCGAAAATCAGTACATGACAAAACGATTGGATTTCCCGTCGTGGGTGTCCGGTTGCATCAGCTTGGTAAGAAGCATGATCAGCATTTTTTCCCGCTTCGGTCATGATGAAATTTTTTGACCTCTTCAAAACCCACCGTATCCCAAAAGAGGTATTAGGGTTAGGGCAACACTAACCCTAACCGATTTTATCATTTCAAGGGTAATTGAAATTATCTTAATTAAATAGTATTAAGCATTTTAAATTTAATGATTGAGATTACATAGCACGAAAAAAATATTAATTAAATAGTTTGTTTATATATTAGATTCTTTTTCAGATTAATTTAGCTAAGCACAAGTCTTAACAAATAAATTCAAATAGGCCTCCTTCTTATTCTCATATCATATTTGCTCAACATTATTTCTCTATTTTAATGAAAATAACTTAATGGACCGTATCTTTTTTCACTGAAAATTCTTCATCATTCACAAAATCTCACTAGCTCTTCCAAAGTATAAATCAACAAATATTCATAAGCATGTCTCCTATTTTTCTTGATGACACAGTAAAATTTCCCTGTAATGGTTCTTTTACTAGTTCCTCTTCTAATGCCGATAATCATACCCCATCGATCGAAGAATATGCACATGCCTGCTCTAGAGCCACTGACGAAGCCAAGATGGATTGGGCAATCGCAGGAATGACCACAAATGCCTCAGTCAAAACGGGATTTTTTGGTAAATTACGATCTACACTTTGGACGCAGGAATTTCACACTTGGGAAGATCCAGATGGAGCTATGTTAAAATACAAAGACCTTCTGGAAAGTCTGGAGGATATATTTTCAGGCGAAAACAGTTTTCGGCACGCAACCCAATGGGACGATACCTTCGCAGGTGCTAGTTTGGTGGCAAAACTTTCAGAAAAAAGTAATCTTATTTATTGGAAATTCAATGCGCCGCCTCTCGCTGGGAGAGATATGCTATTTTTAGTTCATCGAAAAAAAGAAGTAAATGACGCGCCCGATTATAACAGCAAGGACAACAACTGGGAGGTTCGAGTAACTTATGCTTACGCTTCGGTCAATGACGAGTGGGCTAAAAAACATGGTTTTGTGAATCTTCATGGAAGTAAACGAGTACGCGCATTAAATTGTTTTCCATCATGCGATCGTATCAGAGTCCGCAATGACACTATTAATAACACAAAAAAAATAATTTCCATCGACCATTTGATGACTACCGATGTAGGAGGATGGGTTAGACCCTTTTGTTTCAATAATCTGTTCAAACGGTCCTTGATCCAAGCCAATATGCACGAATGTGAGAAGATGAGGAACTACATATTATCATTATCTTCTGGCAAAAACAAATCAGCTGGATATGTGTGAATTCGATTGGCAATAGTTTTTCCACTTGAACTTGCAAAGTTTTTAATTTTATCTAGTAAGTCCATTTTCTCATGTTTGGAGTCCCAATCGGCGTTATCCAGCTTTCCGTGCATTTGGATTAGTAGATGAGAAGGAATATAGCATTCTATTCATTTCGTGAGCAAATCAGGTATTAATCAAGTAATCGAATAATAGAATAGCTAAAATTATTAATCTTTCATATTTTTGAATTTCATTTCAAATCTGTTTAAATTTACAAAAAAGATTCTTTTAATTTAACCCAGAGTAATTTTTTTTCGTGAGAATTTAGGAAAATGGAAAGGCAAAAGTGTCATGACATCAAACTTGGTCAAGATACTTTTTCTATTGATGCAAGGTATGATTGAATTAATAAGACAATATCAAGATTTCATTAACAACAAAAATACTAAATCCAATTCAAATTATTTTTACTGCTTTGGAAACTAACAATGAATAAGATACATCCAACTAAGACAAATCGGACAAGGCGCATATGGTAACGTTGCGGCTGCATTTGACACATGCTCAAAGAAAACTGTTGCGATCAAAAAGATAAAAAACATTTTTCAAGACACTGTAAAAGCAAAACGGATATTGAGAGAAATAAAATTACTTCATCACTTTGGAAAGCATGAAAATATAGTAAGAATACTCGATCTTATGGTCAATCTTTCAAAAGAAAAAAATGTCGTTGATATCTACATCGTATGCAATTTGATGGAAAGTGATCTTGACCAAATTTTACGATCTCCTCAGCCCCTTTCCAATGAACACAACCAATACTTTCTTTACCAAATTTTACGAGGGCTTAAATATATCCATTCTGCAAATGTAATACATCGTGATTTAAAACCTTCGAATCTGCTTGTCAACGCAAATTGTGATCTTGCTCTATGTGATTTTGGACTTTCAAGGGGGGTCAAAGATGAAGAAGAAGGAGATGGGTTGACAAAATATGTTGTGACAAGATGGTATAGGGCACCTGAATTAATATGTGAGGCGTGTACTTATGGCAAGAGTGTTGATATATGGTCTGTTGGATGCATCTTTGGAGAACTACTTTGTCGAAAGCCATTATTTCAAGGAAAGAGCCCTCATCATCAGCTCGCCATAATATTGTCCATTTTGGGCTGCCCTCCCATAGAAGAGTGTCAGTTTGCTCCTCATACGATGGCAGAAATCCTATTGAAACAATCACAAACAATAAAACCAAAAGGTCTGCGGAACTTGCTACCTGAAGGTACAAACAAAGAAGCTGTTGACTTACTATCGAAAATGCTAGTTGTGAAACCCGAAGATAGAATTTCTGCTGCAGACGCACTTGAGCACCCATACCTTAATCATTTACATCGTCCAAATGATGAACCAAATTGTGATTGTATTTTTGACAACTCATTTGAATCTCAAAGAGATGAAAATGACTCAACCGAAAAAGAGTCCTTGAAGCATAACATGTTACTAGAGCTAGAAAAGATGATGCCATTTAGCTAGCCTAAAACAACAAAACTATTCTATAATGCCATTCAACACTCTTTTTCTTCGTAGGGAGAAAAATATCATGTATCATTTGAGATATAATAATGATAAAACCTTTGAGATCAAGGCATTTAATCATACATGAGGTCTTTATAAGTGGCAATCAAAATTTGGCTTCATTTTTGTAGCTCAAAACCCGAAATATTGAAATTAAATTGTTTTTTGATAGACTTCTAAATAGCATTGATAGGAGCATCTTATGAATTACTATTGATTAACGACAGCGCACAAGATTTATTAGAGCGTTGAATTTGACAAGCTTACATGAACAACCCACCCATACCAGCCGCATATGCCATGGGTTTAATGTCTGGATGTGGAACAGACTCATATTGTGTAAACTTAGGTTCACATGAGGCTTCAAAATGAATAAAAGCTCCTTTATTACCCATGGAATCGCAATAATTGGGGGCTGAGAAAATAGTTATAGTCTTTCCTCCGTGTTCCACCAAATAACCCTCGTCTTTGACTTCATGACTCCTCACCAATAATTTCAAATTATTGTATTCAAGGAATGATTCTGTGATATCAGGGCCAAATGAAAATCCAACACCACGCTTTGATGGACTTCTCCCTGGAAATGGTTGAGGATCAGACCAAAGTAAATCACTCATAAGTCCTGATTCAGGTGGTTCGCAACCGCGTTTAATGTTACGAATGTCATCCAAAGACACATTCTTCTGAGTTGGCAATCCCCCATGTGTAACAAATACCTTATCTTCAATGACAGCTGCGAGTGGGAGTTCGCAAAATAACTCTAAAAACAAGTCAAATATTTTATCATCGTACTTATGCTTGACTTCCCCTTCAAATCCGTATATTTTATTCATATTTTTGGTTTCATGGTTCCCTCTTGTTAGGTAGATTCCATCTGGACACGCAAATTTAAATAGAAGATAGGTGAGAATAACTTCCAATGAAAACGATCCTCTGTCCACAAAGTCACCATTGAATAGATAAGGATTGGACGATGATGGATATCCATTCATTTTGAAGATATTTAAAACATCGTAGAATTGACCGTGGGTGTCTCCACAGACTGTTACACGGGGAGCTGTATCATCATTTGGTCCTGTTGTAGGGATGGATAGTTGCATCAAAGATGGCTGTGTTTCGAAATATTGTTTTGCACTAATGAGAAGACGAGCCACATAACGTTTGTGAATTAACTTTTGGTTTTCAAACTGTTTCACAACAGCCTAACGAGAAAGATTTAGAGATTCCCATAAAAAAGTAGATAAGTGTAACATTCCAAATAAATTAATTGTACAGAAGTGATGGAATAAAGAATTCAAAAATCTTACCATTACAAATTCCATTGGCAAAGATCCCGGTTGGAAAAGCAGACTTTCACTATCCATATCATCCAATTTTTCCCCTGATGGATGCGGATGAGGACCTTCATAATTGCTATCGATAGGAATTTTATCAACATCATAAGTTTCACTAAGTGGTATTGTAGCCTCGCTTTCAATTGCTGCAGCAAACAATGCCTCTTTGACAGCCTTTTCGCAAGCAGCTAATTTCGCCCTGGCATCTCTATCTTTCGGTTTCAATTTGCAAACCATACGAAAGTCTTTCCGCGCAGCCTTATGTTTTTGCAATGCAAATTGGGCCGTTCCTCGGCGATAATATGCCTTTGCATACTTTGGATCGGCTTTAATTGCTTTGGAGGCATCTTCGATGGCTAAACCATAGGATTCTGTTTTTATGTAGACAAATGCTCTATTGGATAGGAGGATTGGATTGTGAGGCGTGTGAGAGATTGCCTGGCTATACAGCCTAGTAGCCTGTGAATAATTTCTTGAAGTGAGTGCAGCGTTTCCTTCCTCTTTGAGCTTTAGGCTAATTGATTCGGGAGAATCGTCGGAGGAGGACATGATGATTCGCTTATTTTGGCGGTTTCAGTAAGTGCAACAAGGTTTTTTCATTAAATAAATTGAAATGAACGTACGTAGAAACACGTATAATTTCGATCAGCCTCAGAACAGCAGAGTGCTAAATCTACGAACCCATCAAACAAGGATTGCGTGGAAGGAGAAAAGAAAAAAAAAGTGGATGGGCTTTCTTCTCGTTGAGATTCTTCTGACTCTTCGTCGATCAGCCTATAAGGCAAAAAGTCGAAAAGTCATGTAGAAAATTTACAAGTTTTTATTTTGTATTTGAATGGACGACAAACATCAAATACAACAATTTATGAATGGAAACTAGAGAAAGCACATCTCATGTAGCGCAAGCATCCAATGGCCTTTTTGTTTTGAATTCCAATCAACATATAAAATGAATGAAACTGATAGTGGTCGTAAAAACATGATCCGAACATTGTTTTCCTCCAACAACAACAACAACACCCTAGTAGCAGTCCTTGCTCAATTGTTTGGTTATCATTTTATACATGTAAAAAATACATCATTGATGCTGATTCAATTTTAAATCATACAATCAAGATCCATAGTTATATATTATAAAAGGAAACGAGTTCAAACGATTTGATATCGAAATAAACGAATGAATCACATGCAATCTCAAACGAATTCTCCACCAATCAATTAGGTTGTGGATCAAGAAACTTCTTGACGAATATCCATCTTCCCAATGAGGTTGCAAAAGACCTGATCTGGAAGACACGAAAAAAATGATGTTTGTCACAATATGAGATCATTTATGCATGGCTGATATTCTCCCATTTGAATTTGTGGAGAATAAACATTGCCGTATAGTCGTAGTAACATCCATTCATTATACTCTAGGTGTAGATTTGATCCCGTTCAACGTAAAACAAATAGGGACAATGAGAATCATCAAGCAGGAGAAAGACAGCAGACCAGCTTATGGTATTCCTGCAGGACGGTAGGTGGAGGTGAGTGGAAATGTCTCCATAAGGTTCACGGTAACATCGTATATTATCCGCAAATACTTAGTTTTTTCCTTCCAGCAGAAATAACATTTGGTTTCTAAGTAGTTTGTGACTTGTTCTGAAGATTGCCACGTTTCTAGCTAGATAGAAAGGATAATCCAAAACGAAATCTGAGTTTTTTTGGCAGAGGAGATCGTTCGATGGAGATCGTACCATGGCAGTAAGTAGAGTTGTTTCTATGTCTGCTAATTGCCCCTATTTTAATTGATTTTGGGCCAAGAAATGTGTCTCCCCTATCTAAGTAGATCCAACAATACCACAGTAGAATGACGTAATTTTCAAAATTTGACCGTGTATTCAACGATGTATCTAATTTTTTCAATCTTTGAAATATAGTTAGGAGCATCCAATAGGGAATGGGTACGTACGTGACCTTGAACGCGAGAGATTTGTTTCAAACCGTAAGTTTGATATGCAAAACTCATGATATCGGAGTGCATCAATTTGTCACCATTGCCTTCAAATAACGTGATTTCTTCCCTGAAATATATATATATTCTACCAACATTGGACATCACTCAACATTTTGGATTCCTCGATATCGATATCGAAACGACATCTCCAACTATCTTTTTATAAAAGTGAACAATCTTGGAACCATCGAAAAGCCTGTGGATTGTCAGAATTGTACCACCGATTAACATCCATTGATATCCTTCATTCTCATTCGCTTCATAAGTCCTCCATAAACAAATAACACAATATATTCAACATTCGAAATATGAAGGAATATCGAAAATCCAAGTTACAACAACAAGCTTTATTGCTAATTACGATCGTTTTGACAGCTCCGACGTTGGCCTTAGCGTTATCTGCATGGGGAAGAGTGTCATTATCAGGGTCAAGATATCAACGAACACATGCAAGCTCTCTAAAAAAGTATATGTCAATGTCAAAGACCTTACTCCTTCGAGGCGGAGAAGAAGGGCCTGGAGCATTTTCATCATCGGCCGAACGTGAGTTGACCAAGTCACTCTCTGATCAGAACAAAGACGAAGTTGAAGAAGTAGATCTGGCGTTGGAGGAATCTTGTGGGAGAAGTGTCACAGAAACTGGAACAAATATACTTCCAAGAGGTGGAGCAGCATCTCTCAAACAAAAAGAAGCAGAATTAAACTCGAAGGAAGTCGAAAGTGTTCTCAGTGGCAATGTGAGTGATTCTTCAAACTCCAACGTAAATAATAACAAACACTTGAGCATCCAATCCATACCCAACAAATCTCAAAATGATGAATCTATGAAGAAGGAACTCATCTGCCAAAAGGATGATGAGGCTCGTTTCTCTTTGTTTCCAATTGAATATTCAGATCTGTGGAGTATGTACAAGCAACATGTAGCGTCATTCTGGACTGCGGATGAGGTAGATCTCTCTGCCGATCTCTCTGATTGGGAACATAAACTGAATGAAAATGAACGACACTTTGTCTCCATGATCCTCGCCTTCTTTGCCGGTGCGGATGGTATTGTGGTGGAAAATCTAGCGGAGAGGTTCTGTCGGGAAGTGACTGTACCTGAGGCAAGATGTTTCTATGGGTTCCAAATGGCGATGGAGAGTATTCACCAGGAAACCTATTGTCTCTTAATTGATACCTATATCTCAGATCCGAAAGCGAGAGCAAAATTATTTTCAGCACATACAGAAGTCCCAAGTGTCAAACGGAAGGCCAAATGGGCCCAGCGTTGGATTGGATCTGAATCATCATTTGCCGAACGATTGATAGCTTTTGCGGCGGTGGAAGGTATCTTCTTTTCGGGATCATTTTGTGCTGTTTTCTGGTTGAAGAAGAGAGGCCTCATGCCCGGTCTGACCTTTTCGAATGAGCTTATCAGTCGAGATGAAGGATTACACTGTGCCTTTGCCTGTCAACTATTCTCCAAACTTAGGCAGCAAGTGCCAGAAAGTAGAGCTCATCAAATAATCAGTGAAGCTGTGGAAGTAGAGAAGGGATTTATTTGCGATGCTTTACCTTGCAGTCTTATCGGGATGAATTCCAACCTCATGGGACAATACATTGAATTTGTTGCTGACCGATTGTTAACAGATTTGGGGGTGGCGCCTTTGTATGGCGTTAAAAATCCTTTCGATTGTAAGTTATGACTCAACCTCCATCCAACCAATCTTTTTCGTTTGCTGATCTAATTTCTTTTTTTTTGAATCTTAGGGATGGATATGATTAGCTTGGAAGGGAAAACCAACTTTTTCGAAAAGAGAGTTGCAGAATACCAAAAGAGTGGAGTCATGGCTTCTCTTAGCGAGAATGGGGGGGATAAGAAGCAACTTAACTTTGATGCTGATTTCTAATAATGTACTTATTGAAAACATACATGTTAATCATTGCTCCTACACATGGGGAAAAGTAATTTGCACAAAAGATCGCTTCGATGGTGGTAGGATATATGGGTAGGACTAGGTAAAAGCAAAGAGTTCCCTCATAAACGAATACAGACATCGCAAATCTAGGAGGTCCCCTTCGAGGGAAAGTAAAAAGGTTTCAAGTAACAAAGTAATTTAACATTTTGTCATTAATACTAGAATTTGCAAATAAAGGTACTCCATGTATAATATTTATATCAAGATAAATCCTGCAGTGAAAGCTGATAATTTCCTATTTCTTTGTAGAGGTAAGCCAGCAAAAGTTTTGTTCCTACCGCATATTAATGTAGTTTGGCTTCGCTTGACAGATACTACTTCGACTGAATATTTCTATCGAAACAATGTTCTCCTATTCGAGTCATTTGAACCGTTCGTTCCGACAAGTATCCTTTTTGGTCATGATGGAGTGATCGCATCGTTTTCCTTTTCTACCAAAGGCAACGTTTTTTAAGTAGAAAATAGTTTGTGGATTCGTTCACTCGTTTGTCGTTTCAATAGCAAGGTATATTTCTATATTCCTAAACATTCGTTGTCACTACTACTTAAAAATCCAGGGAGAGATCATCCGCCAATACAGCAGAAGATAAAATGTTTCGCACGAAGAATAAGTGGTGGGTATGCTCTGTCGCTGTTCATAGGACAACCTGTATTTATGGGTGAAAAAGACATTTGCAATCTATCTATAGAGAGATACCCCGTATATTTTCATATTTGTGTTTATGTATGTTCTATGAAAGGTCATATGGGGGATTTCAGGACTATTGAACACGACAAAGTAATAAAATAATGTGCTAAACGAATCTCTAGAAATATATATGATTTCGAAATTATTGTGAATACTTCCAAAGCGAATATATCAAGCTTGTCATCATACCGTACAACAAACATGATAAACGCAATGACACCTCGCATAAAAGTAACAAAAAATACTGTTTAACTTAACGGTAAGATTTTTGGAAACGAGAACGGGCAGACCTTCCTCCATACTTCTTAGGTTCACACCTACGTGGGTCGGAAACAAGAAGATTACGATCATATGCCATAAGCTTCTCCCTGAGTTCATTCTTACTTTGCTCATCTACATATTTGGCATGGTAGGCAATGATGCTCTTGGCAATGGCGGCACGAATAGCGTAGATTTGAGCGGTTTGTCCTCCTCCCTTTACTCTAATACGGATATCAATGTTGGCGTATTTGTCTTGTCCGAGGATGAGAACTGGTTCATAGACTTTGTAACGAAGAGCCTGTGGTTCGATATTCTCAATGGGTTGACCATTGACTTTGATGAGACCACGTCCTTGCTTGGCAAACGCACATGCAGTGGCGGTCTTTTTTCTATATTGTGATTGTTATGGGGTGGAAATGAGGAATGCAAGGAAGGTGTAAGATAGATGCCCTTGATATTGTAAATTGATCGAGGTTCCTTGGTTTGCTGTAGGACTTCGTACGGATTCAACGGTGTCGATTGACGAGATGGTTCATCGAAGAGACCATCATCTTCATGTCACAGGGACGACACAGAGACAACCAATACGATAATCCTTGCAGATTTGTTTCAATGAAGGATGATCCAGTAACTCACCTTCCAAATACTTGAACAGATTGTGATGCGGATGCGGCCATGGTGATCTTAATTTAGAAGAAACCTCAAGAGAAAACAAATCGAAAACGCTATATTGCCTGTTGGAGATACCTCGGGACGGATGAGGGGTGATAGAGATGGAGGAGAGTAATTTACTTAGAATACTCGAAACAATACGAACTTCTACACAAAAGTCGAATACGTATACGTTTCCGTATTGCCGTACGAAGTAAGTAAACATTTAGTAAGTTGCAAGAAGAATATTTTTTATCATGGGCTGATTGATTTAAAACTTGTTCAAAAAACCATTCAAATTTACCCGAAACAAATTCTACGCAAATTTTAGTATGATATACAGTGATTCGAATTTAGGATAGGTTTCATCTTGTAGGCAAAGAGCTTTCAGTCTCGTGAGAGCTAAAACAAAAAAAATGTTGTTTCATTGATCACTGTACAGCAGTAAAATAAGAAGGACTCCATTTTATTGTAGAAATCATGGATAAGGCTGAGGTTTTAGAAATAGTTCTCTATTAAAAAGATTATCGATAATGGCAAAGCACTGAAGGACTTCTTCCAGATTGACTTCGAGACAAAGAAAAAATATGACCAGACCGGGAATCGAACCCGGGTCAAAGCAACCACAATGCTTTATACTAACCACTATACGATCTAGTCCGACTTCTTGCATCCATTTGACATATATAAATCATAAATTTTCATGATTAGTCAAAATAGATAGCTCCTGAATGACTATGATGTTGGTGCTATTCAATTTTGATAGATACAATATTCTTGAGAGACCCGAGTTCGTTTCAACAACCTTTTTGATTTATTTTAATCTCAATTACCAGAAGTATCTATCTGGAAGCGACTTTTTGATCTTGACACAAGAAATTCTTTTGAATCTTTATAATCTCTCCAAAGGATCTACCTGAAAGCAGTATATAGCACGAGAGATGAAGGTGTTGAAAATAACTTTTGACAGCCAAAAAAAATGAAAAGAATCACGGGGATATACACAAAATTTGACGACTATGAAACATTTCTTCCTTTTGCTGAAATCTATTTTCAGCTTGATACGTCATGTCGTTTTTCCTTGGATGGTGCAATGGATTAAAATGGATAAGGAAATTTTTTATCACAGGTGAGTATAGCACGACCACATTCACGGGGCCATGTGATAAGTTTCTCCAGTAGATAGGAAACATCTTTTATAATTCTTGCCAAGTCTTCAAATGGCTTTGATAGAAACGAAATGATGCAGAAAAGTAATGACAAAAGGATAAGAATAAAGGTCAAACACAAATAATTTGTGAAACATCCAATCAGCTCACCTGGAGGAATATCCAGAAGGTCGAACAAAAGAATGCAACTGGGTATGCCACGAAAACAAGCAATAAAATCCAAACGATGGAATATAGAATATTTCCTTTTGCCATTTTTTTCCCTTTTTCAAAATCAGAGATGATTGACGCTTTCGTTAATGGATATTGGGAGATGAAGGTCAAGAAACGATGGGTGGATGTTTCCTTCAGAGCAAGTTATAATAACCACGAAACAAAACACATGAAGAAATATAATGATATTACTAATTAATAAATTCCTATCAATCCTAATCATAAATTGAAATTTAGCAGCTATAGAATCGATTAGACAAATAAGCGATAACTGAATCTTTTCTTTTAAACTTTGATGTAATATTATAGATTATGCTCTATTCATTTTCGCCTCCCACATGGTTTATCCCCGCCATCTACATAAAGAAAGAAATTTATTATAAGTAATCTAATTCAAAGAAGTTTCTTCAGATAACTCACATGGTAATCTAGAAATATTTTCATTGTTACACATGCAATAAAGGATAGTTCGATTCTCCATACAGTAATCTACATAAAAACCTAAAATACAGCATTTAAATTTCAAATCCAAACCTACGCATTCTACGTAAAAGAAAAAGCACTCCTATTAGACCATGTTAGTGGGTTTACAATAGGTGTGGTGCGAAGATAGGGACTGACAGAACCAAGAAAATTAAATGACGTCATAAAAAAGAGAGGAACCCGGATTTTAGCCTTTCAAATAGATTGATGGGACTCGATTATGTGGAGTTGTTTATTCCTGTATTTTATTCAAATCGTACATACAGTTCACCAGGGATGATGCAAGTTTACTAAGAGATTGTTATGACGGTTAAGTACTGATAGAGGCAGTCTGGGAATTTATTTGTTTTAGTGATATTTTCCATATAATCGTACGTACATAAGAGTGTTTTTTTTTTTTACCTAAGTTCTAACGGCGTTTTTCGGGACTGAACGGTTTTAAGGCTATTGCGGAGATTCTCATCATCGGATCTTCATTTTTGTTATCACGTTAGATTCATGTTCTACAAAGCTATCAAAAGAGGTACCTTGAATAGAGTGGCGACCTTAGCTTGTCTCTGAAAATTCAATAAAAAAATATTCTGAATTCGTTAGAGATCAGCGTTTTATTCTTCACTTTTGAAAATAAATTCTTGATTTTCTCAAGAAATATCCAATTTGACGGAAAACCAATTACATCACCAGAAGCAGAAGGTACA
>Ga0209092_10001612_pt1 | contig 21662 bp, 20 predicted proteins | sample FraStrMetagenome_FD_187446 | JGI IMG/M metagenome (GOLD analysis project Ga0209092, IMG submission 187446) | Marine eukaryotic phytoplankton communities from Arctic Ocean - Fram Strait ARC3M Metagenome (SPAdes) (version 2) | ecosystem: Environmental > Aquatic > Marine > Oceanic | place: Fram... | reverse complement strand
AAAAACGAATGAAGCGTACTGTCCGAAGTGCTATTGCTTTGTTTGTGATATGTTGGCTTCGGAATGTGAGGTGTGGGTGGAACATTGTAATGCGCATGATAAGGATATAATGTGGGTTGCTAGGCGTGCGTCTAGGATGGATCCGAGTGTGTCTCCGAACGAGAGGTTTCGGAATATGTGTGCGGGAGAGGAGGGAGAGGGGGAGGTGGTGGAGAATGCAGTTGTAGATTTGTGTGGTGATGAAGGTGATGATTTGGTTCGTTCGGTAACTCAGTCTGCAACGATGGAACGGAACTATGTTTATGATTATGATGATTTCGATGTTGTTGATGAACACGATTTCGATGTGGTCGATGATCATAATGCTCATATCAGTCTAGCCGATGCTACAATTGCAGAGAAGTTGATGATCAACCTGAAAAAGGAACTAAATCGAAACCAGAAGAAAAGATTCTCCATTAAAAAAATGGAAGGTGATATTCCCCAGTTAAACCTTGCCAGCTCCTTTTTTGTAGAAGGGGTAAAGATTGGTTGGCCATTTCCGACCATTATGACTCCTCAAAGGCAAATGGCAATGCATATCGTTAAGGCACTAAAGAATAGACGTCATGTTGTGCTTGAGTCACCGACAGGGACTGGAAAAAGCGTTGCAATATTAACCGCTACATTGGCATGGCAACGTTATCATAAAAAAATGACTGGGGAAGACATAAAGATCATATACTGCAGTAGAACACATAGTCAAGTGAAACAAATGGTTTCGTCTTTACGAAAAACTTCATATCGGCCTAAGATGGCAATTTTGGGAAGTCGTGAGAGAATGTGCGTACATGAAGAAATCAATCCTGTTGATAAGCAGAAGAAAAGATTTATCAACGTTAATACAGCATGTCGCATACGACGATCAAACACCGAAAGGTATCGAAAGAGGTTAAAAAAATCTTATTCGTATGATGATGATTTGCCACCTATGCACGTCGATGGTGATGTTACTTTAGATGAAATTGAGGAAAAGGCCGATGGCAACGAAGATGATTCCGAACATGATCAAAATTTCAAAAAGGTTGTTATGTGCCCTCACTACAGACAGTTGACTGGCAAGGATACAGCTAGTCTTATTTTTCAGAGCTTTGTACCTGGATCAAGGGTTGATTCAGTGAGTCGAGGAGGAGAGGCAACACGATTAGGGTCGCATGATATTGAAGATCTAGTCGTCTTCGGCAGAAATATTCATACAATTCGTGATATTGCCTTATATAGAAATCCTAATTTTGACGGGTTTGGTTTGAGAATATCGTCGTGTAAAAGAACTAATGTTACTAGAGTAGAAAATGTGAAGGAAGGTGGTCCTGCATACTTGGAAGGTACTTTGCAAGTAAACGATGCTTTGTTGAAGGTTAATGGAAGATGTGTAAAAAACTTGAAATTAGACGAAGTAACAAAATGTTTTGGTAGTGCTAATGACCTTCTTCTCTTAGATGTTGAGAGGCATTCATCAGACGAAAAGGGACATTCGGCATGCCCATATTATACATCACGCGCTCTTGAGGGCATGGCCGACCTTGTATTCGCGCCTTACAACTATGTTTTAGATTCACAAATAAGACAAGCAATGAGCATTTCAGTAAAAGATTCCGTAATTGTTTTGGACGAAGGACATAATATAGAGTCAACCCTTCGTGAAAGTGGATCGGGAGACTTTGACGAAATTGATTTGTCAGAAATAGTTGTATTTCTCATGCAGAAACTCCGGGAAAATTCAGGTCAAAATCCCGGTCGTATCAATAGAATGGACGCTATGGATGAGAGCGACTCTCCGTTTTACTCAATCCATTTTTTACTTGTCTTTGTTGAAAAGATAGTATTAGTAAGCATTTCTTATTCTAGTATGTTTTTCGATGCTACAACTCAATAATCTCTTTTTCAACAGTTACTAAGGAAATATAGAAGCAGTTTTGAGACCACAAAAAACTTCAAAACTGGAAAAAGTAGAGCTGACGTTGCTATTCAAGAATGGCATAAATTCAGAACACCAAATGATAAAAAGCATGAGATGCTCTACGTTGGCCCAAAAGCTAACAGCGGTCAAAGGGAACCTCAAGGTTGCAAACCGATTTTTGAGAAGCTCAATATTGATCAAATAGAAATGGAGAAGACTAAACATGCACTCACAATATTCGACCAAGAATTAAAAAAAAAACGCCGACAAGCCAATTCCCCCGAAGGACAGCGCAACGAGGTACTGGTTGATAGGTTGGCAAGTTTGGTTTCACTATTTGAAAGTGCATTTAAATCTTCAGAACATTACTATTGTGGCATAGGCGTAATGCCAAATGGAAGCTATGAGTTTGCAGCTGGGATAAAAGATCACTCGTCATCGAAACCTAAACCAAAGAAATATCCATTTCAAAATCCACGCACGGAATCTCATCCAGAACGAATAGTTTATCCATGTCCTGTAAAGAACTGTAAAGATGTATTGTCGCCAGAACAACGAGAATCACTACTATGTAATAACGGCTATGTTCGCCACGGTAATAATTGTGATGGCACATCTCCCAAATGGATTGCTGTTTTGTCGTTGAATCTTTTAACTCCTGGTCCATTGATGCAAGAACTTGCAGAATCTTGTCGGAACATTATCATTGCTAGTGGTTCGTTGGCTCCTATCCATTCTTTAGTTGCAGAATTAAACTTATTTCCACCTTCCGAAAAGAGAACGTCGATACCAACAAATGGAAACGATGAAACAAAAATCTCAAAAACGGGTAGATTGCAAATTCGTCCTAGACCTCTTGAGGCCAATCACGTTGTCGATCTCGAAAAGCAACTTCTCGCAGTTTCGATTGGGCATTTTCGTGACGGCTCGCAATTAACAGTCAATTATCGCAATTACAAAGAGGATACCTTTCTTTACAAGCTTGGTGATGCCATTGTTGGTGTGATTGAAAGTATTCCTAAAGGCGGGGTGCTTATCTTTCTACCATCATACTCACTTCTAAAGAAATGTCACCGTGTCTGGAACCCAGATGCTCGTTATTCGCAACATTCTAACGCATTACTATGTGATAATAGTGGACAGACAGTGTGGGACAGATTAATTTCGAGCAAAGGGAAATGCATTTTGGAACCAACGGAAGGTGGTCAAGCTGTGTTTGAAAGCAAACGCAATGAGTACACACAAATGATACGCGATACCGGGAATTGTGTTTTATTTGCTGTTTTTCGTGGAAAGGTAATTTAATTTTATAGGCATTTATTGAATTAGTTGAGCGCTAACTTTTTTGTGGATGCGTTTTCAGATGAGTGAGGGAGTTTCTTTCAATGATGAGAACGCGAGGGGTGTGATATGTGTAGGTATCCCCTTTCCCAGTGCACTTGATAGAACAATTACAGCAAAGAGAGCGTATAATGACGAGCAGCGACGTTTACGTGGTAGAACAGATTTACTCCCTGGACAGGCATGGTATGCACAGCAAGCGTATAGGGCTCTTGCGCAGGCGCTTGGCCGGTGTATTAGGCATGCTGCTGACTACGGAACCATCGTTCTTTTAGATAGCCGACATTGTGATGGAGGAGGAGCATTTGTTGATGGTGTATGTCTTGCTCATAAAAATTTTCCAAAATGGATGCGTCATCATATTAAAAATGTAAATAAGGGCAATGCTTATAACAACTTTCATGAGTCAAGATCAATTGCAGGTTGGGCTGGGCTCAAAACCACGATGAAGGCATTTTTCTCGCAAGCTCCAGCTCACTGCGAAGAAGTTCTTTCTAAACAAAAAGAATCGTTAAAAGCAGCAAAGGAAAGGCTAAAAGAGCATGACCCATCCTCAAATAGATATTTTGACAGAAAGAAGGGCGTATGGAGCGAAAAGAGAGCACATCCTATCAAAAAAGGAAAGCCAAAGTGAGACACTATTGCTTGTTGGAAATAAATCTGATGATTCACACAATTATTGACCATGTATATCGATGCAAGCGTTCATGATGTAAGACCTTGGAAGCAATTTCTATCGGCGTCGAACGTAGGTAAACAAGTTTTTGATACACAACACAATAAAAGAAATGTGTATGGATTATGCGACGCGAAGGACAATATGACAGTCAAATCGAAGATATGAAAGTCGTGACTGAGGTTAGCAGAAGTAATGTGAGGATTTTATCACAAATGGCAACTTCAAGACTGACAAGTCAATTGCACGTCTTGTTTATGCCCCTCCACGATGAAGACGAAAAGAATTAACATAGTTTTTGTTTTACAACTACAAGGGTTTTCTAATCGTCATATATCCCAGAAACTTCCTCTAGAGCTTTCAAATCCTTGATAAATGCCTTTTCGCCTGATGGTTGTCGCTTCAAAAGCTTCAGCTTGTTCTGTACCGATTCAACCTTTCTCGAAGCCACACACATTTTGACGTAAGCAAATTCCATTTGCGCGCACAAGTCCAACATCCGAGACCACGCAACATCAGAAGGAGCAGGTTTACTAGCAGGTGGGGACGGACTTCGTGATCTTCTAGCTGTTTCAAATTTATTCTTTGTGTTGAGCTTCTTCTTGTCTTCATTCTCAGCAGGCGCAGATTCACTAGGCTGCTCGCGATTCGTAGCGGACGCATTCACCTGTTTATTTTCATTAGTAAGCATAGATCGTTTCTGTAAATACTGCTGGAGTGCGTCATCGGCACCATCATCTTTGTTTGCCGATGTGTTAAGAGGATTGCCTGACAAAATATTGGATGGTGCAGCCATACTCAGGAAAGAAGAAGATGGTTGAGATTTATTTGCTGATGCTGATATGGGTTCAGATACTTTCCTCTGATTCATGCTACTACTAGAGTGCTCATTTCCATCTTCGCGATTACTTGCTCGTGGTTGCGAAAAACGACTGCCCATACTAATATACGGACGATGATTCGATGACGAAGCAGCATGAGAACTTCTTGTTCCAGAAGTGGTCCATGATGGACCTGTCCGACTACTCCCAGACAATGGGGCATCCCTACTATTTCCATCCATATCATTGTGTCGAGGCCTTTTATGCGCTGGTTGAAACGAAGTATCGGCACGCGTCGAAGGTGGGCTATAACCCCTCCTGTGGAGAGCAGGGTTCCTCTCCTTAAAATCTTCTCGATCTCGTTCACGATCGCGATTATGAAACGGCCCAGATAAAGGTCGCTGATAAGGCCCCCTTCCTCCTCCTCTTCCGCCAGCACGTCCACCACCTCCACGAAAATGAGGTTCGAAATTTGACCTTATCCTATTACCCGGCAACGGTCGCCTACGATCATCTCGAACACCACCCCTACCACCCCAAAATCCATCACCACCACCTCCTCCTCCCGGACCTCGATGATCCCCATTACCACCACTATTCTGCGAAGACACTTCCGAATATTCATCCTCTCCTCGATCCCTCGAAGGAGGAATATAATCTCTATCTCTATCCCGCTCTCTATCCCGCTCTCCTCGATAATTACCATCCTCACGCAACGGCGGTGGACTACGATATTCTCTCCCACCACCACCCCGCATACCCAAACCACGTCCTCTTCCACCCATCCGTCCACGACCACGTGCCCGACCACCTCTCATACCAATAATACCACTACCACGTCCCCCTTCTCCTCGTCCACCACCATCACCATGATCCATCCATCTCCCACCACGCCCTCGTCCACGTCCACGTCCACCATCCATCATACGACCACCTCTCCCTTCTCCTCCTCGTCCACCACGATACATGGACGTTCTCCCTCTTCCACGTCCTCCATCACCTCGATAAAATCCTCTGCCTCGACCAGGTGGTCCATCACCTCGACCGGGGTGATAAAAGTGGTTGTTGTTGTTATTGTTATTGTGGTGGTGATGGTTGTAGTTATTGGTTCGACGATCATGTTTCCATGTGAATGGTGGTGGTCGATTGTTGGACATGTTTGATGTATGTATAATATATAGGGGAATGGTATTTGGTATTTGGATTATGTAGGATCCTGTATTGGCGTGATAGAATGGAATATGGTTCGAAAAGGAATGCGTAAAAATGAATGGGTCCTTTCAAATGAATATATGGATATATATGGATGGAGTGGGATGTTTGTCATGACACATTTTTTTTGGTGAACTGCTCCATGTGTGGCGGGTGGGTGGGTGATGTGATGTGTGAATTATTGTTCCATATTATACCTGTGTGTGTGTGGGAACTTGGTGCAGTATGGAAAACAAACTTGACGACAGAGTACCGCGTATATCATTCTGAGTAGTACATATGTGTAGTATACAAAAAAAAACATTTCAATACAAGCAAATAGAATTCATACTACACCTACACCGGTGTACTGAGTATGGGAGGAATGCAATCCAAGAACGGCGTGATATGCCTACGCATAGGTGGAAGATGGCCACATAGATGTAGCGGTCCATACAGTGTTTCACATTACCAACACAGGATCTTTATTTTTACGGTTGAGAAAGTCCAAACTGGACATAGCCATGCTTGGAAATGAAAGCTGCTGCGATAACGGCGTCGTCAAATGGGAGAATTTTCACACATGACTATCAACCGCACTAATAATAACATAAAACATTATTACGCAGAACTTTTATTACTCGCGGTATCCATGCTTTCCTGACCTTCAGACGTAGGTACTGATGAAAACGCGTCCTTCCAAACTTTTGCGACTTGACTCAGTTGTGCCGATTGCTTTCCCATCGCACTCATATTCGTATTTACCAAAGCGATCTTATGACTCATTCTTTTCAATTCATGATTGATCCTACAAAAAAAAATTGGCATGATATTTTGAATGAACTTTTGAAGTAATAAAAATAGTTCGTTCAGGTCTGCATGCATCACATACCGATTCAATAAAATCTGCCTCTCCTCTTCATAGCTGTTCGTTTCAATCTGAACATCATTATTTGAGCTTATGCTATTATTATCTTCAACTGTTTTATCGTTCTCCATAACCTGCTTCGAAGAGTAAACTTTCAAATGAAATTCTCACTCAAAGGAAATCCGACACACTATTTCAAAACCTCGATATCCTGATCCACTGTAATGCTAAATCGCTTCAACTCCCTTTCTTGAAAACAAATTGTCAACACGTATACCTCGTAATAATAGGGAATATGATATCGCAGACAAAATTAATCTTTCTGATGTGAGATTTATTATTTCAAAGCCAACTCCACAAGGCTTTACAGTCTGTTGAATGGGCTATCCTTTGTATTTATCATGAACGCATGTGCCACAACGAGAATTATTTCATTCGATCGAGATTGTAACTGCGACCAAATAATTTATAAACAGTGAAGTAAAGATATAAAGTACCGGTATTAATACATGTACACACCGAAATATGAAATATGAAACATGTATTAATAACAACTGACCGGCGGAGGCGGAGGACTGAGGATTCAAGACAAGACAAGACACACCCGCGAAATAAAATTCGAACGGTCTACCTGATTTTGAGCTAAATTATTCAATTCAAAATTGTTGCACACAAGACATGAAAACATGTACGATGTACGACTCCGAGCCGTCTGTTCTTTCAATTTCACATTGACACACCTCTAAAATACTTTATGCGGTATGCGGTATTTAATACCGGTAGATCTACTTTCTTTTGAGATATTTGAGAGAGAAAAGTTGGAGTCTACACATCATGTACATGTACATGTAGTCGTACGAGAAAGAAAAATTCCAACTTCCATGTCAACGTTCTGACTTCTAACTGGAAACTTACAAATTTCTTCCCGCGTCAAACCTTCCTAACCGTTGATACTACTTCCAAGACTGTTGGACAAAATACATACAAATACTTCCATCCTACAATCCACCAAAGTACAACCTCTTTGAAAAAAACTTTATACAAATAACAAGCTGTTGGCACTGCCCACACACTATATTGATCTGTAGACTGCCAACGGCTCGTCCATTAAAAGGCGCAATGGTACAGCAACAACAACAAACGACTATCATCCGACGCTCCCCACAGTCACAATCACAGCCGGTTGGAAGTTGTACTGCTACTGCTACTCCAGCACGGACCTGTTTAGAAACGGCAAGGTATCTAGCAAGGAAAAAATCGGCTGAGAAGGAGTTGGAATTATCGAATGAAAAGCTTTCTACTGCTAAGATGCGTGCGAGGGAGGCAAAGTCGGAGCATGTCCGGGCATGGTCGGAGTCGACAGTGAAAAGTTTGGATTTTGAGCCGTTTAGTCCGCAGTCCATACGTCGTTTGAAACGTAGTTCGCGTGTTATGTTGAATGATGTCAAGGCGCATAGGGAAGAGAAACGTTTGGAGTTGGAAGAGCAGAGAACCTTGGAAAAGAATTTGTATCTTGAATTGGCAAGGGTGCGGAACCTTGTGCAGGAGTTGGAAGTGGAGTTGGAAAAGGCTGAGGTCAGGGTCGTTCATGAAGAGGAAAAGGAAGCAGAGATTGAGAGAGCTATTCGGGATGAAGATCATGAATCCATGGAGACTCAGTTTCTCTTGTTGCATTCAAGGTTTGATTGTCGAGATGAGAGCGAAACGAAGAAAGATCTACAATGCGCGAATTTGGATATGAGAGTGGCTTCTTCGGAACAGAAACATGCTTTATTGAAGGTTAAATCAGAAAGTGCAGCAAATAGTGCCTATCTTTTAGCTTCTACTGAACGCGAAGGTAGAGCAAATGCAAGAGCTGCAAGAAAAGACTTCTTCAACTTAACCCCAGCCTCTTCTCATCATTCGTCACAGCCATCGTCAACAGAGACGGAAGGAAACCAAGCAACCATCGTTGATACCAATGAAAAATCAACTCATTTAGGTGTGGAGGAAAAGACAACCCGTTCCACTCTTGCGGAAGTGGGCCGTGAATTTTTAAAGATATTTATAATCTTTTCGATCGCAGCATGTTTGTTTTTAGCCGAGGAAAACTTGCCCAAGAAGATGCACGAAATTCTATCACATTTTCTAAGGAAGGTTCAGAACAGTGCCACAACTGTCAATGACCGGATGAACAAGTTCCTTGAACACGACATGAAGCAATGGATTATTTCTAAACTCCATCATGTTGAATCCATATGTAACACTACTGCAATACAGGGTCTCAATATTGCATCCAATATGATCATGAATCTCCATAAATTTTCTTAACAAATGTAGCGATACAGCCATAACGTTCGCTTTTCTCGTGAAAACCTTCAACACAAGATTTTTAAACAAGGTTTATTCCCTATTTGGAGACCTCTTGAAATGGCAGTTCTTCTTCATATCTTCTTGTACTCCATTGCTGGCCTAATTTATTCCTGCCCATATTTGATTACAATCACCGCGATTCCTTCAGAATTCGGTTTTATCGGATTCTTTTGGAATCTCTTCGCATGTGATTTCTATATGATATTTTTCATAAACTAAATTGTAATGAGTAAAATACGTATTACTTCATAGAAATATACCGCAATCTCTAGAAAGTCAAAGGTGTTCCCTCAATTGCACCAGGTAGGAGTATCAAATGTGGAAATAGTTGTGAAGTCACTTTCCACCTTGCATACTTGTCCGCAACGAAATCAAAGTGTCAAATTTAGGTAGAACATAAAAAACACAGCCATGTTCACAAACGCATAAGATTTAACGATGGATCCACTGCTGCATCCGCACTTTTCAACGGATATTTTTATTTCATCTTTTACACGATCACTCCAAGTTCCAGTTATTGATAAAGCAGGATCGAAGAACGAACCTTCTGGAAGAGAAACACCTTCGCAGTCTCGATATAACCTATCAATCATTTTTTGACAAAGAGTATCATAAGGACAAATTTCCTGGGCCACATCACAGGACATACATCGGGAGCCACTATTTATTCCGTGCACAATGCTATTCTCCACGAATTTATCAATCACCTCCAAACACTTTCCAGCTGAAACTTTTGGTCTTTCGTACTTTTCCCATGGAATGTTATCGACTGATTCTAGTTCATTGACATTAGAGGAAATACTTTTAATTTGATGATTTACAAGCAAAGCGCTAAGAACCAACACCTTCATCGTCTTTTCACGAAATTCAAATCGTGTTTGAAATTATCTAGCGGTATATTCGTGCCAAACATTTCATATTTTTCTCGTTTAAATTTAAAAAAAATATTTCCAATTACCGATACTGACCTGACTGAAGAAAGATGTCAGGCGTCACCTTTTCTGCAGTATTTCCTTTTATGCGTACATTATACTTCTATATTGAATGAACCTATGAGTACTTGGTACATGTATTAATATATGTTCCTCTCTCTCTCTAGAAGAGGGATGACTCTATGTATCAACATGTAAATAATGTTCCTTGTGCCTTCTACGCGAGTACGAAAACACTAACACGGGTATGATGGTGGTAAATAGAAGTATTCAATTTATTTAACATGTCGGAATCATTTTCAATACAATGGTATCTTTGATCTATTGTTAATACATTGAAGTTTCCAAACTTCATCTGACGTAGGACGTAGTGGAATCTCTATGTTTCTTCCTCATCTGTTTTCTTATTCTGCCCCTACCAGCGCGTCAACAACTATCGTCGATATACTAGTAACTCGTGAACCGACGACCGACGACGCAGCGCGACAAAGCAAACAACATAACTAAATTTAGTAACTCATGAACCGACGACGCAGCGCGACAAAGCAAAGAACATGACTAAATTTATCTTTTTAGTCATGCATCACCTACATCTATCTTCTTTGACCTGTGAACCTTGCGTGAATTTACGAATTGACGTCAGACGGAAAATGGATAATGACGCAAATAAAGTACTGTGTCTCAAATTTTTCCCACGGGAGTATACAGGGCTCAGTACATCTTCTTAGTATAACTTTCGGTGGTATATGCGAACCCAGCTGAAGCCCTGACACTTTCAGTTGTCAGAACAGGTTGCCACGAACATCCATTTCTCAAATCACAATTAGCGTATGCCAGTGGAAACATACAGAGACACAGAAGTAAGAAATCAATCACTTCACTCCCATTCGAAAAATCAAATCAAGACACATCACGTCAAAAATTACGACATCCACAAACTCTACACTGTACCGAAGAGGCTCTCCAACAGACACATTATGCAAACATCCATTCATAAAAATACAGACACAAACACAACTACATACATACACAAACATATCATGGCAACCTCTCTGAAACGAAGTAGAAGTGGATTGAAGCGGTCATTCACACATAAGAATCTCGTACTGATCGGAACTACTCGTACGGCGGTGTCACAGAATGATTTCCAGTCAGGAAGGAGGAGTCGTCATTTGACGCAGCGGTCTAGATCTAGATCCATGCCATGTCCTCATCCAGATTCGGATGATGCTGTAACGAGGGATACTCATATCATATCTCCTGCAATGAACCCTGCCACGGCTGCTCTGGAAACGTTTCTCAATAAGGAGCCGTTGTGCATTGATGATGGCTATGACTCCTGTTGTTCCAACGGTGCGGATTATGAAGATGCGTGTGGGGATGTTCCGTACCATCAAATTAAGAAGATGAAATTGCCCATTCAGGAAAGTTTTCGGTCTCAGGAGGAGCTGTCTAGTAATTGGGATAGTTCGGAAAATGAGATGCCACAGTGTATACCCTCGTCTCCAAGCTCGCCACCTCGGTCGGTGATGATGATGCCTAGTGTGAAACTCGTTTCTGATTGTGAGTGCAATAGTGCGCCTTTGGCGCCGCTGGCATTTATTCCCGCTCACCGTAGTAAAGAATTTAGACGGTTTAAGGTGAGGCGTCGTCATCCGAATAGCTTTAGTAAACATGTATTGCCACTTCGAAGAAATGATTCAAGCGCTAGTATCAGAGAGTTAGCATCTGAGCTTAGTCGGATATTATGTCAAGACTGTCCAAACGAAAGGAATATATAGAAATTCTAAAAAATTAAAGTATCTAGTTTTCCCATAGTTCCACTGCATTTCTTCTTTTTCAATAAAAATGTTGGTATTTTGGTTTTTCAGACAAGGAGATAAAAAGAATGTGACGGGGCGGAGAACATTTCTATTGGGGCATAAGTACCCTCCCTCGTGCACGTGAAGTGGGGGATAGATAGTGGTGCATTGTTGATTGTTAAAGAATTGACGGGCGGAGAACATTCCTATTGGGGCATATGTACCCTCGTACACGTGAAGTGGGGGATAGATAGTGCATCTTTTCTGAGCCGAACGTTACATATTCGAACTGCCCGAATTTAAGGAATAAGTTGTAGAAAAACGGGAAACGGGCTTTTGGTGAAACTCACAACAGAATAACTGCAATTACTACACGAAGTGAAAATTACAAGTGGGAATAAAATGTGCCTTTGCGATTAACTCGTTATTCTTTGATATCGTTTAAGGAAGTGACTTCATGTCAGTTGAAATCGGATGAAGTCGAAGTTCTTGAGTCTTGAGGTATTAATACAATGTATATTTTTGAATTCTTTTGGATACTTCACATCATTCGCATCATACGCGCTCAAAAATACAACAATCAATATCTGCGCAGCGGTCATACAAATCTAGCGATAGGGATAGATCCTTTTCAATAGAACTCAACCTAAAACGATGTCTTCCCCTTTTGTTATAGAGACTTAAATTTATTTTTTGATACACTTCGAGAAATAAAATATTAGCGATGCTCGCTGCAAAGCATGACAAGTTCCACACGGTACCAAGTACCAAACATACGACTACACACCTCCTAGTATAAGTTTTCGAACTTGTTCTCCACGTGGGACGGAGAAAGTAATTAAAAAATCAATTCGAATACGAATCTCCTTTACTCGTTCGAGCGAGATAGATCCTATCTCGTTCCTATCTGTTCCAGTTATCAATCGTTATCAATGACTCGTGTTTGTCTTCATACCTGCTCTCCTTCGAAGTACATTAAAATTTGCATTCCCACTCCATGTGTGTTATGAATTATGAACTATGAACCATCATCATATGAAATGTGGTTCCTACCAGGTAGTGACAAGTGTGTGCATCTAACGATGACTTCAAAATAACACACACACTCTCTCTCACCAATAAGTACAAATGAGAGGAGTAGCCTCTTTCTAAAAAACCAACACTCATCTGTAGAAAAGATATAGACAGTAAGAAACTATATTGTATCTGAATACAAAGACGAAGTCTAGTCATTTCTAATAGCATTTATTGCTTTCGTACACTGTTTTTAGTGGCGAAAGTGAAACCGTTGGCCACCACCATTGTTAAAATGAAAACGCTGACCACCGCCATTGAAATGAAACTGAGGTCCACCACGTTGTTGCGGACCTCCTTGATTTTCGAAAACAGCCTCTCCTCGATCAAACTTCCCGCGTAATTCTTCGTCCGATAATACTTCATAGGCCTCGGCAATTTCAGAAAATTTTTTCTCTGCTTCTTCAACGTTATCAGGATTTTTGTCTGGGTGCCACTTCAACGCACCGTCTTTATATGCCTTTTTGATTTCTTTCTTGGTAGCCTTGCGGTCAACACCAAGGATCTTGTAATAATTTTTTTCTTTGCTTTGCTTCAATGCTGCCTCTGCCTCCTTTAGTTTATTTTGAGCAATTTTCTTTTCTTCTTCAGTAGGTGCAATTTCTAAAGCACGCCTGAAAGTTTGCAATGCCTCATTGAAAAGTTCAGCCGAAATCTGTGCGTCTCCTAAACAATATAGAGCATTTGGAGTTTCTTCAATAACTATTAGCTTCTTCGCTTCCTCAACTGCTTTATCGTGATCCTTTAGATTTGTATGTGACAGAACAATTTTTGGCAACACCGTTTTGACAAATTCAGAGTGACTTCGCGTACAAAGATTGGGAAAGTGAGTTAGACAATGACTAAATCAAGATATATGAATGATATAAATAGAACTCACGTGACGTCATGATTGATAGCTTGCCACCAGTATTTGATGGCTTGCTCATGATCGCCCTCCTTCATGGATTTATCTCCTCTTTTATCATATTTCGTAATTGCCTTGACAAATTTATGCCCCTTTTTACATCCCTTGTGCTCTGGATCAAATTTGAGTGCTTCTTTATAATGTTTCAACGCCATATCATGTTCTCCCAATCGAGTGTATGCATCTCCCCTCAGCTGCAAGGCATCCATATGCTTTCCCTCAAACTTCAAAACTTTACCCGTATCTGAAACGACACCATAAAAATCAAAGTCATGATACGCCGCCTGCGCTCTCATAAATATCAGATCCAACGCCCGTTCCGTTCTAGGAATCGCAAGATCCAAATACCTCCTAGCATCACTCCAATCACCCACCACAAACGCAGCGGTAGCCCTTTCAATCTCAGCCGCACACATTTCCACATCTGCCATCAACTGCAACATCTTAGTATCACCACGCGAACCAATTTCCCTACCCACTTTCATATCCTCCCACGCCAAACCACACTGCCCAAGACCCAAAAACAACTTCGCTCGATCCATCAAATACATCGCCTCATTCCCTTTCGTACAACCTCCTCTTTCTCGACAAACCTCCACAGCCTTGGACAAATCCCCCAACGCCACTTCCAACTTCCTCATCCGTTTATGCACACGATATAACTTATAATAATTTCCAGCATTGTCCGGCTCTAACTCAATCGCCTTGGCATAAAATCCAGCTGCCTCGTCATACTTGCGTTCCGATAGGGCTTGTTCGCCCATACTTCGATACTTGCCAGCCGTGGCTTCCTTGGCGGTTACTGTGGAAGTTGTCGTTACGAAGAGTATGTATACACATGCGCAGTAGTAGTAGCGTGAGAGGAGGGATCCCGCGTGTTTGTTCATGGTTTTGGGGTTGGAATTGGTTTGGAGGTTTGGAGTTTGGAGTGGATTTTCGGAGTTGGTGTATTTTTTTTTTCGCCCTCCGGTTACGTTTTACGTTCCATTTACGTTTCTACGGTTGCGATGTACGAGTACGAGTACAAGTACGAGGGATTCTCAGTCGTACCAGTCGTACGTACATGTGTAGGTTGAAAGTTTCTGGAATATTCTACACATACACTGGGCAAATTGATCCGTGCTTCCGGGAGTTTCTACTGCGTGTGAGTGTTTTGTAAATTTTGTATTTTTACCTCGCACGAGTACATAACCCCGGGTATGCGAATTTTCGAATACACGATGAGATGTGGTTTCAGTCGTTTCACACCCTTCTACTTTATTCACCCTCTTGTGACTATGTACATTTGTTGTACACAGGACAGGACTGGAATCAAAATTATCTGTTTTTATGTTTACGGTTTGTGAACCATCGACTCATCTTTTCGCGAATCTAGAATGTTTTTGCAATGTCATGGCCATGACACAGGGAAAAAGTATGTCGAAGGTCGGTCACTAACCTCCGGATCTTTGTCCGTCAGAGTTCAGGAGAACACTAAAAGTCAGTAATCAATGTCGTGAAGATTATGATCGTACGTGTGAAAACCAACTGCATGAAAAAAAAAACTTTCATACTTTTGTATGGTTTTAATGAGTAACGTAATATTTAGGATTATGATATTCGCAGTACAATGTAGTAGCACTGAAAGTATTTAATCCAAATTGATGAAGTACAACTAACCATTGTTCTTCCCAGATTCAACCTCATTTCTGAGTCGATACCAATAAACTTGAATTACATTCAATGGAAGATAATTTTTTGATCATGGAATTGAGAATATTTTTTTCATTGCACTTTTATATGTGCCATCGGCTAGGTTGAATAGTTAATAGTTAATGGTCACAACAATTACGATTAATACAGCATTCCAGCTCTGCTCGCAACATTCGGACTTGGATTAGAATACTATGGCCACGTGTACCTACGACGACTGGATCATATCATATTGGCATCGCATGGCTTTTCATTTCAGGATTCATATAGACTGTTATATCTTCAGATACTTGTTATGTGCCCTATTTTTTTAGAAAAGTGCACTCAACGTAATCGGAACATACTTCCTTACCTTCTCACTGTATTCAATTTACATTTTTTCAAAATTCTTCTAACCTTTACAATGCTAATTTTCATCTCGCTACATTCGTATGATTCTGCATGTCATCGAGGTTCGGTATCGGTACTTGTGTTAGTCATTCGGCTAATTCGATTGTAAGGGAAATTCTACTCGAATCTCGAATATTGCTTGGCATGTAAAGTCTCCTACGTCCGAAAAACTCTTTTGAAATATAAAATACATATCCATGTAATAATTACTTAATATTATTTTCCAAATCATACTATTTTACCGCATGTATCACTCCCAAAATTCCCATAAAATAGAGAAATTTACAACATCATCTTATTGTAGCCTAAAGATCTCAACAAAAGATACTGCCCCGTAATAACACGTCACGACTTCCGACACAAGATCACACATTATCTATTTAACATAGACGGGAACCACTCGACAACTTTTTCTTCTATGAATAGTCGTGCAATGTTGCAAACCCGCGAAGGGACTGTTGGAAGTCTTGCTTTCACTCACTCAATCTTCCAATCACAAGAGCGCGAGAGAAAATAGAGAGGAAGTATCAGATTCAGATCATCCTCCCAACAAACACGTCCATATTAAGTATCTGAGTATATATATCCAACAGTCACAAAAAATAAAATAAAATAAAATACTCCAAACCAACCACTTTTAACAAACCAACATGCCACCTCAAAGTTACCAATACAGCCCCCAATCCTCCATGACCGATGTCTACCGTATGGATGTGCACCGTAAATCCATACACCATCACGACAACGACGACGACGATGCATCCTCCTCCTCCTCCTCCCCGTTGCCTTTGCCATCACCTACCATCCATCACTGCACGACCATTACCGTTCAAAATAACATGGAAGTATACGATGCCAACCAGCAACGTACAGGTGCCTACTCACGTCGTAAGGTAGTCGTTCCTTACGGTGATGGAGGTGGAGATGTGGATGTGGTATATCTGCTCGGTAAAACGATTCAACGGGCTATTTATGGTGAAGTGCGTCGAGCGCATGTGATGAAACGTGTGACGGGTTGCAATCCGAATGAAGCGGATGATTTACCGGCGTATGCCATGACGGGTGAAGTACGTGCGATTAAGTGTTTGGATTGGTCGATGGTGAAGGAGAATGATGAGCTTCATCTTCGTTCGGAGGATGCCTTGAAGGAACTTTGTGCTATGCAGTTCTTTCAGAAGTGTGTTCGTCGTGAGGCGACGAGGTATGTTATGACTGTGGATGATGCGCTTTGTGATGGTGAGCATCTGTATATGGTTATGCCGTTTATGGGCAGTGGGGAACTGTTTGAGCGGGTGCAGAGTATGGCTAAGGGGAGATTTACAGAAATGGAAAGTAGATATTGGATGCGACAGATTGTGGAGGGTTTGCATGCCCTTCATTCCTGTGGCATCTCTCATCGAGACTTGTCACTTGAAAATTTACTTATTGATGGAAAGTATTGCAAGATAATTGATTTTGGTATGGCTCTTCGCGTTCCTGCGCATGGGAAGATAATGCCGCAGGGGACTTGTGGAAAGATTTTCTACATGAGTCCTGAAGTATATCAAAATAAAAAAGTGTTTGATGCTTTCAAAACCGACGTTTGGGCTATTGGTGTCATTCTATTTATGATGATTGTAGGGTCAGCCCCTTTTGAGAAACCAGATAGATCAGACGATTGTTTCCAATGGGTTGTTGGTGGAAAGAGTCAATTGAAGAAACTTTTTTCAATGTGGAAAGTAAAAGTTTCAGAAGAGGCTATTGATTTGTTGAGCCGAATGTTGTGCGAAAATCCTTCAGAGAGAATATCTTTGAAGGAGGTTATGATACACCCATGGACTCTTGGTATTATGAATTCTCCGTCGACATTTAAATACAAATGCCTTTGTATGTAATGAAAAAGTAATGTGCTGAGGCCATCATTGTATTATTATCAGATTTAAAATAAGAATTAAGAATGTAAACAAAATTATTTTTTGGAATGTTTCTCTAAGCATGGTTCGTATATTTACTGATGAGGCAAGATACAGCGCCGCAATCAATATTATCGTATCTTCTTTTGTTGAATATATATATATATATACCAACTTTACACGAGGTAGTAATTTTTCAAAACGCAGCTGCAAAAAGATTTTTTATCATCAAACTTCACGTTTCAGAATTGCTTCTCGAAGCATAATATGTACCCCCTCCTTTGCGTTTATTCCTGACAAACATAAAAACAAGATTTCTTTGTCTTTGAGGTTTTCTTTACGTTGAGTAGTGCGAGCAAGCAGCGATATAAGATCGCAGAAAGCTTGGAGTAGCCGAGACTTCATTGAAAAAAAATTAAAATCATTGTTCACAACTATGAGACAACCCTTTGCACTCTGTTCCTTCCAATAAGTACGCATAGATACTACAACACGCTTCAAAAGATTTCGAACGTCACTGCACTTCTCCAACACTCGTGTTGAATTTGAAGTAAAAAACTTAACCAAAAATTCCAGAGTGCATGCAATTTGCAAGATAGACTGCTTCGAACGAAGGTTGTCTTGTGATAACATTTCCATAAATTTCTCCATCATATCCCAATTCCAGTGTTCCTCAAAAACATCCATAATCAATGAGGCGTAGTCACAAACCATCTCGTGCTTGCAACTATCGAAAAATCTTACTCCGTCGCATTCCGGGCCAAAGAGCACATTGTTTAAAATTTTTGATGCAACCGAAGGAGAAGGAACTCTTCCTCCACATACATACAAATCTTCAAAAATTTGATATCCCGTTTGCGGTTCTGCACCCATCATGGAGCGGTGTAAGAGGTTTGACAATGACGTATGTATAAGCGGTTTCTGCTGACAAACATTTGATTCCTTCATATCGGTCCAATATTGCTCCTCCGATTCGGACGTTACATGATTCACGCCTTCAGATGTAAGGGATACTGTTGGACATGAAACTTCGACTTTTGCAGATGCCTGACCATTCACTGGAGGATCAGTGGTTTTCTGCGCATTTGATCTTCTCGTGCGGTGACGCGTCTCCCTTTCAACAAGTAATGGCGGCAAAGTATGAGTTTGCTCGTAGAATTCTCGCGGTGTGATATACTGATCTCGTTTGAGACCTGCTCTGTATTGTCCATCTTCAAATTTCACCTACACAACGTAAAATGAGTATTCTTGCAGTAATTTACATATATATATATATGTATATATAGACATGTGTATTCAACTCACGCTGATGGTTCCATCTTTAGCAATAACATCGATTGCGCCCCAACCCTTTGCTTTGCTTGGATAACACTCGGCATAAATTCGATCATTGACACCGCATCCGTTAGACAAGGATGAGGCTTCACTGTGCTCTTTCTGTTCTTTAAATTCTTCAAAAACTTGATCCGCAATAGTATCACTATTCGAAGATTTGGTTCCGTGAGTATTTTTGAATAACTTTGCACATTTCTTCAGACTTTCTTGAACATCATCTCCTCTCGGTAAACCCCGTTTCTTGCTTTCCAACGTATCTTCCTTCACATCCATCACTCCTGCATTTATCGGTTTAACAGTAGAAATGTCACATTCCTCTTCATTTTCGGATATACTCGTATCACATGCAGATGGAGTTTGCAACTCGATTTTTGCTTTTGCGGTAAGAGGTTGTTTGACCGGATTTGACGATGATGAAGGAGGAGGTATTTTTGAGTCAGAGAAAGAAGGTGCAGTAAAGTATGCCTCGTCTTTATGGTAATCATGAGATGATGTAGAAGGTTTGTGCTTGTCATCTGTAGAAGCAGCAATATCAAGTTTGGTCGTATTTGTGGATGCGATGGTTGATAAAGGAGTGTGATATTCATCGGACGTCGGAGATGAGGATTGGAAAGGCACCGTCACCGAAGGAGATTTTATTTCTTTAAATTTCTCGGGTTTTTTCTTCGCTTTGGAAGAAGTAGCAGCAGCATTAATCGCTGTAATGGGCATTGTATCTATGACTATTACATCATTGTCAGGAGGCTTACTATCGTCCAAACATATCACTGGATTTGCTTCTTTTGACTTTGATATACGTGCTTTCTTGGACTTCTGCTTTCGGGGTGTAGAAATAGGGGCACTCTTTAACGGAGATGGTACCGACAATGAAAAATTATCCTTCGCTGTTCGCAGCCCCTGACGTTCCTCAGCGCTCGAATTATCCAACAAATCAATAACCACAGGTGATTCTACTTTCTCAACTAAATGACAGCATTTCGTACACGAACCATTTTTATTCTTATTAGGATCATTCCACCATGCAGCATCTTTCTTCTTTTCTTTCGAACCCACAAGCATATAATGATACACACTCTTCATCAGCGCAAATCGATCAAAGATAAGCACATCCCCTTTGTACAACGTACTCGTCGAATTCGGCCGTACAATTTCAACTTCCTTTTGAAACAACGTACGATTTGCCATAATGTTACCAAAATTATTCCCACCACAATCGCTGCACAGCAACCGCTCTTTCCTCAGTATACCTATACCCTTTCCAGTATTGCAACCCTTTTCAGTGCGAAACTTGATGGAATTACCACGCACAGCAAGTACCCGCACGGACCGTCTCGAAATATGAATCACATGCCTATGATTCAGCATCTGCAAATCTATCTTTTCTTTACGAGAAGACGACGATTCTCCTACTACTACATGCTTACCTACATTACGGCCGAGGTAGGCATCTTTATAAAGGGCTTGACTACAAAAGTAAGGCGATGGCGGTGTTGATGTTTTTGAGCTTGGAACGACCACACGTTCTAAGCAGAGGGCAGTGGAATAATCGTCGCAATCGGCTGCGAGGTTAATGGTTTCAATCTTGGATCGTGGATTGTTGTTGTTGCTGCTGGTCGTTAGGCTGTTACTAGATTTATTGCGACATTTGCTGGAGTGGTTGTTGGTGCTGCTTTTGCTTCCAAAGTTGAAGTTTGTCAACGGAGACTGTTTGAGACGGGATGGTGATGGCATCATATGAGTACGTGAATTCGTTGGAATGTTTATGCAGGTGGTGGTACCTTCAATTCATTTCCATTCCTTTGTGTGCAATGGGATATCGTAACCTGTTCTTGGCTCTTGTCGTTGTCACCTATGCTTTTATAGTATTTTTCTTAAAATAATAATATTGTGTATTTTGAGAGAGAGAGAAAAGGGTTGAGATTGTGCTGTGTTGTGTTGCTGGTTTTTTTTTAAAGTTTTTTGTTGAGAGCAGATGTGATCGTATATATGTTGGAGGTTGGAGAGCATATTATTTACACGCAAGTAGTTTGAATATATGTCGACTTAAAGTTAAAATCGTTGCGGACTTTTCAATCTTCGGAGATTCAAAAGTTTTTGGATTCAAGGGATGATTCAAACTGGGGAGAGAATGGCTAATGTAGCATACGATGGAAGAGTTTGAATTTTAAGGTGGGATGAAGTCATGACTCACGAGTCATGAGTCATGAGGTATTGGCGTGTCCGTCAGTACGTCTCCCTAAAGGGTCACGTATCTGTTGGGAGGCAAAGTACTACAGTTTGTATAAATACTAACTTCTAAAAAGTATTTGAGGAAAAATGAACGGAGGAGGGTTAACGCATGTTTCGACGCGAATGTATGGACGAAAACACCAGCTCAGGTTGGCATCAACTGCCATATATTTCGCAAAACACAAAGCACGCCCTATAACGGCCATTACTCTATATCTTCA
>Ga0209092_10001611_pt1 | contig 21673 bp, 7 predicted proteins | sample FraStrMetagenome_FD_187446 | JGI IMG/M metagenome (GOLD analysis project Ga0209092, IMG submission 187446) | Marine eukaryotic phytoplankton communities from Arctic Ocean - Fram Strait ARC3M Metagenome (SPAdes) (version 2) | ecosystem: Environmental > Aquatic > Marine > Oceanic | place: Fram... | reverse complement strand
TTTCGATAGTTTTCATTGACGAATCATTTTGGGACGAATTCGATGTATCTTCACTAGTTCTTGATCTCTTGCTGTTGCGATCATCAAACAATCTATCAATTTGCCGTTGTCCTGGATCTCTTTTGTGAGCAAAAGTAGAAACAGAATCTGCATCAGTGGACTTATGGAATACGTGATTGGCCGCCGCAACTTTGGAAATATCTAGATCCACAATTTGATTGGATATTTCAACTTGGACCCATGTCAAATTATTGGCTTCATTCATTATGTTATCTAACTCAGTGTCGGCTTTAGATTTGGCACACATTTCTTCTTCATCCCATGGAGATTCAAGAGCCTCTTCCATTGCTTCAGCTGATAACATACTCAGAATTTCATTTCCGTACATCCAGTGGAGGAGAGACGGTAGTTGACTGATGAAGTTTGTGGCTTGTTGCGCGAGGTGTTTTGGGAATGTGAAAACATGTGCATCCAAATAATCATTCCTATCCACAGATTCAAAGATTTTTGGGCATGTGCCTTTATCATCGATGGGGTTGATTGTTTCAATGTTCATTAATATTTTGCGAAGAGTGGTGTTCAACTTTTTGTTCTCATAATCTAAATCATTAAAATCATGAGAAATTTGAGTTTCTATGCTCGATAGATAGCTGCCTTGCTTTTCCACTAAGTGAACAATCTTTTTCTTTCGATGGGAAGTCTGTTCTTTCTTCCAAACCGGTATCATTCGGAGGTCTCTTTCCATGATTTTATGTCTGGAGGTAGAGGAAAAAACACGTAACATCGCATTGTACGTTTGTTTTTTGCTAGCAGTAGGGACTTCAATGTGCAAAGCCCTGATATATTGTTTACCTTTATTATTGTTTTTTTCCGTTTTGGAGTATTCGGCTTTGCGTAGAACATTCCAGGAAAAATGAAATTGGTGAACAGTGTTGGTTATTTTCGAGAGGGCTTGGTTTACTTCATTGGTGAGTACATTTGTGTCCAAATTTTGTGTTGACCACATTAACCAGTATTCCTTCACAGTATGCTTGATTTGCAACTGTTTAAGCCGCATAGAGGTATCATTTTGGCTACACCAGTCTGTCATGTTGGCTTTGATGTTATCTGACGAATCATCATGGCCCAGCCATACATTTAACCACACATGTCCTCCTGCTGGATTAGGATTTGCATTTCCACAGAACCTCTTATATACTTTTATATCGGAGGGGATATTTTTGGATTTGAGAATGCATCTGGTGGGGTTTTTGTCACGATTATCGTAGATGACTGTGGTGGGATCAGCTTGTTTCATTGCTTTGAACCATGCTTTTGTAGATTTAACGAGTTCCTGTACTGGTTGTTTAGATGGTTGTACTTGGAGTTTGATGGACCAAAAGACTGCATGTTTCCGTTGGACGTTAGCGAAGGATAGACGCTGTTGAACATTTTGGGTTGGTGTTGCTTTGGTTTTGGTGTTTGAGTATTTTTCAGAATTTTCGGTTTCTTCATCATCAGACGATTCATTTGCATTTTTCGATGAAGATTTCTTTTTAGGTATTTGTTTAAGTTGTTTGGTTTTAGATAATTTGGGCTTTTCCTCGTCTGAAGAAGATGAATCGCCGGATGATGAAACATCATCATCGGTTTTATCATGCTTCTCTTGTTTTGGTACGGGGACTGCTTGCTTTTTGGTAGATATTGGTTTTTCAGTATTTGGTGAAGTTTTAAAATTGGAGGATACTTTCGGATTTGTATTTTGCTTTACTTTGTCAGCATACGTATCTTTTGCTCTCTGTAATGCTTCTTCTCTTTTCTTTTTCGCCTTTTCTTGCATTTTAGAAAATCGATTGAAAGGTGTCAATTTTTCAAGGGCATTATTTAGATTTGCCTGTGCTACGTTTGGATTTGGCTCAGCTTTTGAATTCCTACCGCGTGGAGGGGTTGGCGATCTATCATTATAATCAGATTGTTGGTGAAGGTCACTGATGATTTCATTTTCTGGATCGGTGCTGGATGCATCGACCAAAACATCACTGGTACTAGTTGTGGTATTTTCTTGGATTTGGTTTACCTTTAGGATATTAGATTTATCTAAAGCTAATTTTTCGTTTTGATTTGTTTGTGCTTTTTGTAAATCATCTTGCATTTTTTGGATGAGTTTTGGATCTGCATTTTGTTCCATTAATTCGGAGATTTTTGTGACTAGATTTTGGACAATGTCGTTTTCATCGTATTGTTTCATTTTCGATGGGTTCATGGTCGTTTGACGCAAAACTGGATTGCCACTCACGTTGATTCTCGAGGCCTTTACCGGCATCTGGAGTATTTTCTGAATGCTGGGGTATTTTGGCTCTTCGGCTTGAGTGGAACGATTTGTAGGCGTTTTGGATCTACTCCTGCGAGAATCCGTTGACTTTGTACCACGCTTGGTACTGGTCTTGTTTTGCTTGTTTTTCGGCATACTTCGAATTGCGTTTGACCTTAAATGTCGTTTGTTCTTTAATTAAAGGGGCAAAAAGTCCTTTGACTTCGGATATTTGAATTGTTATTGGTTGTTGATTTTGTTGAAATTTTCGATTGAACGGCAGGCTCGCTTTCCGATTTTGCAAATGGCCATCTAGGGGTGTTGTTGACACTTTGCGTAGGAATACGTAGTCTGTAGTACAAAAAAGTTTTTAGTTAGGTTAAAATTTTGTGCTTTCTGAAAAAAGTAACAGCAGAAGCATATATCATGTTCTCGTCTCAAATCATATATCACACTTTGTTGACAGGCTAGGAGTCCTCCCACACACGGAGGGGTTTAACTCATCGGACCATATACCATTCTTTGTTGATTTTAAAAATGCCTTATTTGATAATCATGATCAACCGATCGTTCCAGCAAGATACCGTCAATTGAAGACAAACGATGCAGTGGGGATAGAAAAATATAATTGTCAAGTCAAAGACCAATTTGAACACCACAACATCTTTCAACGGGTGCTTAATCTAAAGCAGTATACTGACGGAGTCAATGGTCTAGATGAAGTTGCAACCAAAGAACTAGAAATGCTGGATGCACAAATAACTCAAATACGCCTCAGAGCGGAACAGCAATTAATGCCTGATCCATCCAAATTCAAACATGCCACCAAAATGGACAAGTTAGTACATCAAATTCGAACACTTCAGAGCATATGTCGATTAGATACAAATAAGAAAGATAGCAGTAATCTTCGCACATATGCTCTTTCAATAAATATCGATGAAGAGGACATGCAATCAATTTCTAAGATTAAAAAATCGATTGCAGAAAAGAAAAAAGATCTTCGTTTCCTACACTCAGAGGCCGATGTGGTTAGAGAAGATCATCTTGATCTTTGTATAGAAAAAGCCCAAGAATTGCATGACAAAAAGAAAGAAAGTATCATTAAAAATATACAGCAAAGGGAAAAGCAGAAAAGATCGTGGGAGAAGATCCAATTTGCGGTAGGAAAAAATACTGGATACGGAGTTAGTAGGTTAGGAGTCCCCTTAGGCATGGAAGATGCTTCAACCGAGGATATATGGAACTATCTGTCAGATCACACTAGCAAACCCAAATGGGTTTTTATCACAGATCCGGTTAAAATAGAGGAGAGGCTTTGGGAATGGCAGTTTTTTCACTATAACCAAGCGGGAGAAACGCCTTTGGCATCGGAAGCATGGAGAGATAAACTAGACCCTGTCTCAAGAACCGATACAGAAATTGAAGACATTTTAAAAGATTCGTTGAATCTCCAGTCACATCTTCCCACTGAAGCTGCTATGTTTTTCAAACATCTCACTACCCACACGAAACCTGTGATGCCAGAGAGCAGCGTGGAAATTAACACAACGGTGTTCCAAGCGTTTTATAAAAAAGCCAAAGAAAGTACATCATCGTCTCCTTCGAAACTGCATCTAGGCCACTGGAAAGCAGCAGCATACGACTACGATATCAGTACAGTCCTATCTTCTATTATTCAGATAGCAGTCTCTCATGAATACCCATTAAAACGATGGCAAAAAATCATAGGAGTTCTTCTAGAAAAAGTTTCGGGCCGTCCATATCTCCATAAATTCAGAACGATTCACTTAGTCGAATCGGATTTAAATTTTGTCTTGCGATACATTTGGGGCAGACAATTGATGCAGCACAATAGATTATCATTGCATCCCAACCAATATGGAGGGCGCAAAGGGATTCAAGGACAATCAGCTGCCCTAAATAAGATCTTGACTATGGATGTAATAAGGCATTATGGCAATCCAGCAGCAATTGTCGATAACGACGCCCAAGCCTGTTATGACAGGCTCGTCCCGGTTGTTCTAAGTTTTGCTCTAATGAGACTAGGTCTACCTCCACGTCTCACAAGATTCATGTGCAGATGGCTAGAGGATTCAGTGTACTATCTCAAAATGCCGCATGGTATCTCTAAGCACTCGTATAAAAGCACCGTTGAGAAATTTCTCTTTGGGACAGGCCAAGGCACAGGATGGTCACCTCCAAATTGGAGTGCCATTAGTGATATCATCAGCACAGCCATGGAAGACAATAGTCCGGGCATGCATCTAATACATCCCAATAATGTCACCTTTTCAGCTCGATGTTTCGATGCCTTTGTGGACGACGTGAACGGGGGCTTGACAGAGGAAGGTATGAAGGTTTATCATCCCCCCACACCAGCATCAGTTCCGCTGTTATCTACAATATATGAACAAATCAAATTAAACATTCAATACTACGCAAGGCTGTTATTTACAAGCGGAGGAAAATTGGCGTTGCATAAATGCTTTTGTTATATCCTAGAGTTCGAATGGCATAATGGCAAAAAGAAGATGATCAATACAGCTGATATATACCCTCCTCTTTCAGAGGACCAAACATTTGAAAACAAATCGGATACTATAGCCCTATTGAATCCAACGGTGGGTAGGAAAATGTTAGGGGCTATATCAGCTCCAAATGGCAACACCAAAGATCAATACGAGGAACTGCTTAGCAAAGCTAAAACCTGGGGAGCAAAAATAAAAACAAGTTATCTCCATAGATTTGATGCGAATATGAGTCTTAGGCAAGGCATTATTAAATCATTAGAATACCCGTTAGGGGTCAGTCTCATGACCGAGCAGCAATGCAATACAATCATGGTTCCTATCCTCACTCCTTACCTTCATAAAATGGGTATGAATTCCAAAATATCACGGGACATAATATACGGACCAAATCAGTATGGTGGCCTCCAGGTTCCCAATCTATATACCTCAAATGGAATACAAAAGATACAATTGTTTCTAGGACATTTTAGGAAACGGGATACTACAGGCACAATATTAGATATAGCCTTAGGCACTTTGCAGCAAGAGATTGGCATTTCAATTCCAATCCTCCAGGCAGATTACACACAATATGGATATTTAGCGTCTCCTTCCTGGTGTAATTGCCTCTGGCGATTTCTGCACGAAATACGAGGAAAAATACGTCTTACACAACCATGGGTCCCAGAAAAATGCTACGAAAACGATGTCAACATTATGGAAAAAGCATCGACATGGGACTGGCCAAAGGATAAATTGGAAGCTCTCAACATTAGTAGACTCTATATGAGAGTGTATTACGTTGGCGAGCTCCTGGATACTTCTAAAACGAGATTACGACACCACATTAAACTCTTTCTTCCAAACTCCTTCCATTCTAATAAATTTCCAACGATACCGCAACTCCCCAAATATTTTAAAGAGATTTGGCTAGATGCAATCCGTAGACTAGTAAGAGAATCAAATATTGGATCCTCTATGGGAGACATTATATCCACAGTTAGTTTCAAATGGTTCTTGTCACAAGACATGATGTATTTAATAGAGACAGATAACGATGATGCTGCCAAAAAGAATTTTTATGCTAGGATGGTACATTCCAGCAAACCTCTTGTGTTCCAAAATCATCCGCGTCAAGTGGAGACTCCACCAACTATAGGATATGTGATAACTCTCAAGATTATAGAAGCAAATTTGAAAGTAGCAGCGTTCCCAGTACCAATTCGACACATCAGTGTCAATGAAGATCAACCTGAAATTCGAACATTTTCAATATTAGATGGAAAAACAGAAACATCTATAACAGAAACAATCGAGTTTGAAAAAAGACTATCAAAACTTCCGCAGGTTTATAAAGAGATGATAGGCGAGATCGCATCGACAGATTATGTTCGTGAACTTGCAATAGCGATTGCAAATGATTCCGCTATATCCGTAGGAGACGCGTCAGTTAAAGACAGCAAAGGTGCTCATGCATATATCATAGAATCCAAACCAGCTCAATTCCATCTTCATGGGATTGCTCCAGTACATTGCCTCGTAGAAGATATAACTAGCAACCGTTGTGAAGGCGTGACAGTAGTGACTATGCTAACCTTGATACACCAAATATGCTTACAATATAAGATCAAAGATGGTGGTATTACGATATTTTGTGATAATATGGAAGCATTAAGAACAAAAGATATTCCATTATGTACATATACGACACTATCTGGGCGAGATATAGATATTAAAATGGAATTGTTCGATCTCAAAGAAAAATTAAATATAGAAGTGAGATTAAATCACGTTCCCGGTCATGCTGATGAAGCGCCAGATTTCGATTACTCTAAAGCATCTCAACAAATACAACGCAATGTTGACATGCATAATGCTGTCACAGCCTTCATGCGGAACACTCCACCTACTATGCAGCCTCAATCTGTTACACCATTTTTTCCGAGTCAAAAAGCTGCATTATACATTCAAGAGCAACTCATATCTGGTGATATCAAACATCATATTTTGCTCCAAAGACATGCTCATCAAATGGAAAATCGTCTTTATAACAAGCAGTTGATACCTCTTAGATTCCAACATGTTATAGATTGGGAAGCATTTCAACTTGCAGTAAAGAAAAAACAAATTAATGAAAGAATACATGTAAGCAAAATTGTCCATGGATTATGGCCCACCGCGGCAGTACTTGAATCCCGACGGAAAGGTCACTCGAATGTGTGTATCAGGTGCCACAATGCGGAAGAAACAATTCCTCATGTATACCAGTGCCAGAGTCGAATTGCAAAGGCGGGTTTTAGAGAAGCCCTATTTACTTTCAAAAAGAAATTAACCAAAATGAAAACGGCAGCACCGCTAATCCAAATTTTCTGTGAATTTCTCATTGCTTACCATCAAAAACGAACACCACGCCGTCCCACATATTCGTTTGGCAATAAATTTGCACAAACGTTATTGCAAAGGGCGTATGACCATCAGATGCTTTTGGATTCCAATGTATTCCACCTTGGATATTTATCGTACAAATGGTCTATAGTCAATAGGCACTACGATATCAAAAACATTAAAAAGAAAAATATGTCAGAACTTGATTCAACCTGGTCAGCTTCTATAATACATTTCATATGGAACTTTAGTCACAGTGTATGGACTAAGCGATGTGCGCATGTTCATAAAAAAGATAAACATGCTGACGAATCTCTGTGCTCCGAGGAACTCAAATCCTCAATAAGGTCATATTTGCGCTTACCTAGAAATGAACTCTCGTCGGAAGAGAAAATTCTTCACTTGAACGTGTCCAGACACCTTCGTCGGGCTTATACGACCACCCTAACTCGATGGCTACACCTTCTTGCGACCGAAAGAGAACGTACCATACGTGCTAAACGGCAACAAAGGATACGAAACGGGGGACTCCAACCGATCACACGGTTTTTTCGGAAGGAAGTCTCCCATAATTAGTGAAAAATTTTGATCTCATCGATCATCTCAACTCAACAGTTAGTGTGGGCGGTCTTGATTCTTTTTTAGATGAGGGACAGCTTATTTTGAAGAATCGAACGTGTACGAGTTTTTTCTTTGTGTGTTATTCGTTTCTTTTCTTACGTTTAGTTAATAAATCTCGTCGTACTCACGTACGGCGAGTCGTGGTAGCGCAGGTGCCGCTTAAAAAGGGCCCTGGCGGCGCCACGTAAAATAATATAATACAACTTTGTCAACTTTGCTAAGGAAGCGATCCGTCACAAATCCATGTCAGGACAAACGTATACAAAACTAGTACAACGTGATTCTGATTTAAAATTGGAAGTATCTGATTTTCTCCGTCACTCTCCGCTGAAAGTAATATTTCGTCATGTAAAAGGTCATCAGGACGACGAGGAGGACTTCGTGTATGAAGATGCTCCTCAAGAAGTACGTCGAAACATTGACATGGATAAAAAAGCAAAAGAGTTTTTAACCTCGCCTCCGACGTCATTAATTCCAAATAGGCACCCAGGGATGTTTTTTAGTCAAACCCTGGGCCTTTTTCTTGAAGGAACTTTGATCACGGGGAACATTCGAAACCAAATCTCTCTTCATCATTACGGAGACAAAGTGGAGAAACGCATTCAACAATCACTTCGAATTACGGACTCAGAGATGCAAATTATCGAATGGGAAGGAGTTGAAATAGCATATATGAACCTACCGAAAAATGAAAAAATATCTCGCATGAAGGTGATTCATAAATATCTTCCTAGACGATCTCTTCTTTACTCCAGGGATGAATCAGTTTCAAATGCGTGTATACGCTGCAACAACACGCCAGAAACGTTTCGGCATGTTTTTCAATGTCCGTGTAGACAAAACTCGTCAAATCATAGACAGAGTCTAGCCAGGCTTCGTCAAAATCTCCGAAAAGCAAAAACGCATATTCTAGTAATTAACGCCATTGCAAAGTTGGTGTCTGATTTCCATCATGATAGAAATTCTCCTTATTCGCAACCTCTGTTAGGAGACATAGCGAAGATTCGAGCAATAAGCCAGGTATACGACCAGCAGCGTCGCATAGGAAAGGATGCGTTAATAAGAGGTTTCATTGTTAGAAATTGGATGTTAGTCCAAAATATGTGTGCAGGAAAAGAGAAACTCGAGCACAAGGATTTAGGGTGGATGAAAAAGGTCATACGTTCGCTATGGACTTACTCATACAAAATGTGGGTGGGCCGCTGTAAACAGGTGCATGAAAGTAAGAAAGGTGATACGGACAATATGAATCATCAAGAATTATTATATTGCATTCGACAATCTCTCAAAATCCCGCGAGAGGAACTATCGATTTCGGAGAAAAATTGCATATCAATATATCGAGTGGGATGAGAGCAGCTCATGCCAAAACTTTGGCTCGGTGGGTTCGCCTTTTAAAACAAGAGAGATTGAGTACGATACGTCAACGCAGAAACAGGCAAGCCTCTGGAACGAGGCCTCAGAAAATTACAAAGTTTTTTGAAGAGAAGGGATGGGGCATAAACGATGTCCAGGATGAATTTTTGATATTTCCATGTGTGTTTTTATCCTCTTAGAGGAATCTTTTCATGTGTGTTTTTATACTAATAGAGTACGTACGTGTCGTAAGGCATGTAGACGTAGCGTGAGCGTTGTAAAATTTTTAGAGCCTCAGCAGCGCGTCGTTAAATAATAAATGAAAATTTCTCCAAAATATGTGTTCTTTTATGACATCAAATAGATGATGGATTTGAATGCACGAATGAATCATGCACGAATGCATTTGCATACTATGTAATTTAAAAATCATTAAATCACTCTTTTTATTCTTGGATATTAATACCCGGCAGGAGGCCCACTCGCTGAATTCCATGATAGTATTCTTGTAGTACGTAATGGACGGTTCATTGCTTTTTCGGAAGTAGAGAGGAGGAAATCTTAGCAGGAACATGAAGGCTGGCTATACACCACAGTGTGATTTCCAAAGCAACATATCTAACAATATAAATATATCAATTTCTCATGTCATCCTCCCCTATGAACTGTTATGTTTGTTTGGTGTTTGTTTGTTCTGTGTTGTTTCTAGAGGCATATGTCATTAGACTTCGCTAGGGCCCACATACGTTCTTTCAGGGGGACAATCTGCAGCCTCTTAACATACGTATATTGTCTTGTGACGCTACCTCGGTTTACGGACATCTCACTTTACTCGAGGACTTCGGACGTTGGCAGTTTTATACATAAGACAGGTTCACAAGCCTTCGAGGAGGTTTTGCTGTACTTGAAATTATCCCCCAGGGTCTAGTAAAGAGACCTCGCAATAATATTTCAGTATTCCATTGATAAGCGAATCCGGCCATTTAAGATCATATACATGTATTGTTCTACATGCACTTACTTTCTTGAATATTTTTCTTGGTGACGGAGCCAACTTGATACTTAGATGCAAATTGATCAATCGTGAAAATCTTGAAATCAAATTAGTGCTGCCCGGAGAAGAATGGAATTCTTTAGAAATACGCGGGATTTAGAGATTTTTTCAAATACGTGTAGATGAGTGTAGAATTTAGTACACGAGGAACGATTGAATGGAAGGTATCTTTTTGGTGGGCAGTGAAATTTAGAAATTGTTGGAAATGGAGAGATCTGGGGTGTGTCGCGGTCGCGATCTCATTGAATTTGCTGGCTTCGGAACGGATCGTGTCTTCGGGAAGTTGCGATACCAATCTGAAAAATCGAAAGACTTCGATGTAAAGGTTGAAAAGTTTGAAAATTGCCGAAAATTATCGATCAGAAGATATTTTATGAACGGCTTGAAGGATCTTATTGAAATTCGCAAGTCTGTTTCGCTTCAATTTGGGGAGTCCAACGTAATATCGAAGAGTAGAAACGGATGATGGGGCCATGAGTTATGCCGTCGGTTGTCTTATTTCGCCATGGAGGGGCGAAAATTCCATAGCGCGTATTTTTTTCCCTATGAACTGTTATGTACGCAAAGTGGAAAAACGCGTTGAAACGTCGCCTTGCCGCGGTTTGAACCTTACGACATCATACAACATGATCTAAAACCCCAATCTGCACGTAGCATAACATATTGTATAGTGAAACGAACAGTATTCAAAGTTTGTCCATCCATTTCGTTTTGATCGAACAAAAAACCTCAAAATTAACAAATTAATTCATGACAAGAAGCTACAATATAATGAAAGATGCCAATCATATTCCCTCCAAAAGAATAAAATTAGACAGTAACAAAGGAGATATTTCAAGATCTAATGTAAATGAATATACCGGCTGGAAAGTACCTTCCTCCAACTTTGAAATTGAAACAATTACACAGGAAAATGATGAAAAAATAAATGCAAAACAATTTTTTGATTCATATGTAAGTCAAAGAAAGCCAGTTGTCCTTCGTAGTTATGTCCAAGATGATCTGTCAAAACTGATTGAATGGAAAAAATCTAATGAACTACTCAAGAAACTAGCTGGTACAGAGCAAGTTATGGTTGAACAAAGAAGTGCGACGAATGATTCTTTTGGGAGAGGAAATGAGGTTTCACTGATCTTTTCAGAATTTCTAGATTTAATTGAAAAAGGCGATTCATTACACTATTTAACAACACAAGACGTAGAATGTAATGCAGATGGACAACCAGACTTAATGGCTCCTTTCATGAAAAGTCTATCAGAGCATTTTCCCGTGAGACCGAAGCTGATGGGGAATCTTATACCTCAGAATATTAATATTTGGATGGGAAATTCTAAAAATGACGGTTCATCTTCAGGACTTCATCATGATTACCACGATAATTTATATATTGTTTTGAGAGGGAAAAAAAAGTTTCGATTGTATAGTCCTCACGACACTGAAAAAATGTACACTCGCGGAAAGCTTCTTAAAGTGCATCCTAACGGCAGAATAAACTATGAAGGTGACGAAACAACAGCCTATGGAACAGATTTGAAATCAGACGATGCGGCCAAGGCTTCTAGGGCAAAAGAGTATGCAGAAAAGTTGTTGATAGAAGCTGAAAAGGCCTTATTGGAGGGCAAACCTGGAGCAGAAAAAGAATTGGAAAAAGCAGAAGAAATGCTGGAAGAAGCAATGGATGCTTTGATTGATGCCGAGAGAGAAGACCATCATTCAGATGAAGAGGAATGTGATTTATTTACTCCTCAAGAGAGAAATCCTGACGAGTATTTGATTGACGAAGATGGTTTCGATTGTGTCGACGGTAATGATTCGCAAGATAAATGTATCGAAAAAAAAACTGACGATCAATCTAAAATGGCTGTAAGGAGACTGGTGGATAAAACTGTCAAAAATCCTGATAATTTCAGCAAAATTTCACCACACCTTTTAGCCAACACATCTCAACTATTGAAAGAATATCCTGCAATACTTAAAGCAACTGCGGCATTTTGTGAATTGGAGGCTGGAGATATTTTATATCTACCCGCTTCATGGTTCCATGAAGTTACCTCTTTCGGCGAAGACAAGCATCTGATGGAAGGAAATGAAACTGTTCTTGGACACTTAGCCACAAATTACTGGTTTCACCCTCCAGATAATTTACACGATTTCGAAAATCCTTATTCCACAGATTTCTGGCCAAATGATTACAAAGTTCGATTAGGAAAGAAAAATTAAATTATTAACAAACCCAACATATTCGGTTTATCTGCTTGAAGCTAATATGAATTAACTTGTCAGAAAGGCACCAAGACTTTCAAATCTCTATTCTTATTTTTTGTTTTTTCTTAACAAGAAATTCTTTGTATACCTTTGATTTGAAAATTTGAAATGTATTTTAATAGCTATCGTAAGTTTGATTTCAAGTCTACATCATACTAGCGCTATAGGCTAGATTATATTGATACAAAAGTGCTTGACGTTACAAAGCTCCATGTCCACGAACTGTGAAGTAGAAAGTAAAGCAGAATCACAAGCAAATCAAACTTCGCAACTGCAAAGAAGCTACGTTGAAAAATATGGTAACGAGGATTTTCATTCAGGTATAGCTATGCAAACTATGAGGAACATGCTAAAGAAAAAATATGATCAAGAAGCCGACGACCAAGGACGTGCAGATGAGCCTTCATCTAACAATTCAAAATCGCAAGAAAATGAAGACCACTCCAAACAAATGAAGAAAATTGAATGTGAAGAAACTAAAGATGTAACCAACTCGTCGTTTTCTTCATCTGTAATATTAACTTCATCTTCATCATCGAATGAAAATTCATATGAATCAGTTTCCAGTTTTTCACTTGATTCTAATGATTTTTCATATGGAGTGAAAAACTCAAATGAAGCACCAGGATTTTCTCACCATGACAACAATTCTATTTCCTCTGCTGTAAACGACACAAATTCCACCTCAACAAAAACATTGTCCTCGATCAATGATTCATTTCAATCCTTACAAAGTTCTCAGACAGAGAAGAATGAAACTAGAATACAACAAGAAAGCAAAAAAAGGAGAGCTTTAGACTTAAATGATTCAATGGAATCAAAGTTTTGCCAGGATTCAACAACGAAACAAATCAAAGCTGGTAATCCAAAAGCTGTGCACAAAGAGAGATCTTCCTGCAAAATCGATGTAGGATCAGTCAATCACTCCCCAATAGAGAGTATAGATTTGAATGACTCTAACTCTTCTCAATTCCGATTTGCAAATTCTTCAGTATCGAAGTATCCTTCTCTTGACACTTGCTCATATAAATCAGAAGATGAACACTATGATGACCATCTTGAAAAAAATCAAGATTTTTATTTAAAAGAAATCGACAATACTTCCCCACAATTCGACAACGGGTGTAAAGACTCCATTCAAAACAATAAAAAGTTGGACAAACATATTTTGAAGCAAAAATACTCAAAAGCTACCAAAACTACCCGAAGCATAAAATCGGGCGAATCGAAGCCAAATAGCGATCGCATGCCATTGAATCTAAAACAAAACAAAAAAAGAAATTCGACAGGTTTGAAAATTTTAAAACCATCGATGGAACCATTCATGAGACAGGATAATTTTAAGTCACTTAAAAGTAGAAAAACATTCAAAAACTACCTTAAAAAGAACGAGCAGAAAAAAATTGATGTACCCCGTTATATACACATCGAAAGGGACAATGATGAGGTCGTCAGTACATGCTCTTCTATATCCATGAAATTAGCGTGTGAAAGTAATAAACCAAATATAAAGTATTATCCTATTAGAAAAACTTCCCAAAAAAGCCAAAATAAAGAAAACATTGCAGTGAAAGCCAAGACACTAAACCATGATGCCGCGTTTCCAAATTCTACACCAAATTCTAGCACAGAAGTGATAATCTCGGATAGACATCGAGGTCAAATCCGAAGAAAGGTTTCAAGAATTATGAAGCAGGATTCAAATGTTCAGAATATAAAGGAAGAATCTATACCAAAGAGCAACCAAACTCTGAAAGAAACAGATGAATGGAAGAAAGTTGTTCCTGGTGATGGTGGACGAGTATATTTTTACAATCGTAGAACAAGAGAATCACGATGGACTCTACCTGCAGATGCCATTTTGGTTGCATCAAAGAATTCTAGGAGACTGAAAGGAAACTCGTCGAATCAGAAGAATTTAACAAAAACAAGGTCAAACGACGTTGGCCAGGGACAAGATAAAGAATTGGATCATTACAACATTAAAGAAAACACGTTAAGTATAAATAATCTGAAACGAGAAAACTTGGAACAATCCATAAAATCAGAGGATAAATCTCAATCTATATTTAAGATAAAACCTAGCCCATTACAAATAAGCCATGAAATGGATCCTAATCATCAAGAACGTCACACAGAATTATGCAAGTGGAGTAATCGCCAAATGAATCATTCATGCAATGCTTCTACATTTCAACTTCACACCAACGAAACTCAAACTCAACAGAAATACTCGAAACCTCCTTATAAGCATTTCCTTCAAGACAGTCCATCACACGGACAGATGTGCGACGACATGATTTCTAGTAACATATCGAGAAAAGGGCAAGTGTATTTTTCTGACAAAGAAAGCGAATTCAATAAAAAGAAGGAACATTTTGAAATCGACAAATTACAAATATTTTGTCCTTATTGTGGCATTAGATGTTGCAGTTTATCTTATCTTGCCTCTCACTTATCTGGAAAATGCATATTCATAAGAAAATGGAATGAATCTAAAGAAAATGAACATATCATCTTACAGAAAATTTTCATGAATGCTTGGGAAAAAAGCTGGAATGGCATTCAGAAATTGAATCAAAATTCTTTCTTCAATCAACAAAGTGTTCAAACCACCATAACACATGAAGATAACAAAAGCAAGTATAATGCACATTATCTCAAAAAACTCCCAGAACCTCCTAAAGCCTCTAGTTCAAAAGGTCTAAAGCAAGGGAACTATGATGAAAAAGAATGTGGGCGAAATGTTACATCATTTTCGACTCCACATTTAACTGCACAAACTATAGCTTGCTCGAAGAAATTTGTTTCGAACGCATATGGTCCATCCGATTCTACAATGAATTCTCAAACACCAGCAGAGTTACTTGCAATAACTTCCGCTTGTCCCTTTTGTGGGAAAACCTATACTAAAGGAGAGAAATTCAGTGCTCATTTACTGAAATGCCCAGAACGAAAAAGGAGGCGATCGAGACGTGTGAGCACAGGTGGTGCTTGTTTTGGGCTGGATAGATACAATAAAAGTCGCTTGACTCAAATTGATGTACCATCTACAAAGATGCAATCCCTTGTTTTGAATGGTGGGCGAGAATTACCAGGATACCCTAAGCATTGATAATTTAGTAATAAGAAACTGATTAAGGTGTTTAAGGATTATTTATTGGAGTTATCATCTAACGAAATAAGAAATTAACGCTTATGACTATCAATACAACCCCAGGATCATATGATAGTCGAAATTTCTTTGAGTGACCATCCTAATTTCGAAAAATATCAATTGACATCAGAAGTATATCGAATGCTTTTTACGGAGAGCCTAAACAGAATTTATAAGAAAATAAAGACAGCTTTCATTCAAAATAAAGGAATTTGTTCCATGTTACGAATCTAATAATACTTTTGCCATTCAAGACACATCATTAATATCTAGAGATTTTTGCACTCTTTTATTGCTTTTCATTTGCACAGATTAGCTATAGTGCTGTTTCCCTAAAATTCCATAAACGTCTACCCGTCCTCTCTCATTTGTACTTCCTACTTCTGGAGGACTCCCAATAGCAACACGATCTCCTCGTCTAGAAATGTCTACGCTGTGTCCATAAGTAAAAGAACTTTCCCTTTCATCTACATATCCAAGTATTAACCAATCCTGTGTATTGAGTTCAAATAAAGAAATTCCTTCACCTTCACCTTCACTCCATCCACCAATAATCAATATACCCCCATTTTCGGAGATAGATATAGAATGACCAAAGCTTCCTTCACCCATTAAATTCTCTCCAATCTGGGTGTAAATATTTGAGACTGAGTCCACCTGAAAGATTTTTATGTAAGGTTGCTGTCGTTGCCACGGTTGATGGGAAGTCCCCGATACAAGAATTGATCCATCGATTGAAACAGAGAGAGAATTTCCAAACCAGTCATCTTCTTCATCACCTTCAATTTCATGAACAAAACCAAAGTCAATCTGTGATGAATATATTGAAATAGAACCTGTGTTGCCATTCACTAAAGGATTACCTATTGCGACTCTTTCTGCATCACCACAAAGACTAATAGTGGAACCAAAACCATACTCCCCATCGATCTGTTTTGTAAGATTCCATTTTAGGCTCTCATTCCAGTAGAAAATTTGCGCGTATTTGCCAAATGGTGCACCTACAGCTATGTGAGTACCATTAAGGGAAATATCGACGCTATATCCAAATCCATCTTTTTGACTCAATCCAGAAAGAGTTTGCCCACTCTTTTCCCAAGTGGAATTAATGCTTTGATATTTGAAAACATTTACATAGCTCAAGAAAACTTCCCAATCGTCGAAATCTCCATCTCCAACTATTAAGAATGGATCACCTTTGCCAGATGAAAACGATATTGAAAAAGGTTGTTGTGTTACAAAGTTTGAAAAATTGTGACTCAAAAGCCATTGGCCGCCATGTTCTCGATATATAAGAAGTGTTTTGATTCCACCTACAGCTAGCCACTCTCCAGATGGAGAAATGGCTACCGTTTTTCCAAGTCTATCCCGGTGTGTGGACCCATAAATACTTTTCCCAATTTGTTTCCATGGTAATGATTCTGGTATATCTTCTGGTTCATTCGAAGAACAACCGAGGAATTCGAATGGACAAAAGCTTGAGTTGAATAATGTTTGTATTAGGAACAAAAAAAATCGAAAGAAAATCAACTGTATCGGTGTAAACACTTCGCTTGAAGTTATATTCGACCCAATTCCTGTAATTTCTGTATCATTGATGGCATCATCATCAATTAATTGCAAACTTTGAAGATGCTTGGAGATATCATTGTATTTTTTCTCGCTAGGGACAGTCGCCGAATAATTTAAGAGAGCCAAGCATATGAAAACTAGAGCTACATATGTTGCTGGAAGATTTCTCACCATTTTTGATTTTCTAAGGCAACAATTCTTCTTATAACGTTGACAATCATGTTTCAATCGTGTTACAGTAACATATAGGTATCTGAATATGGTATATACGTCTACTACACCTAAATGAATATATCAAATCAAGAACAAATGAAAATAGAGTTCGGCTCTTTTTTTCGTTCAAAAATTTTTTTTTTACGGATATCTACAGTGGTTTCTATTGATTCTTATTCCAACCACATCAACCAACATATTTATTTGCAATCAGCATGCTCCCAGTGATTATTTATTGCAATACTATTTGTTTACTTGCATAACATAGTGATCAAACGAAAAACATAACTATAGAATATAACGGATTATATTTCAGGTCAAGAATGGATTGCTCACTCAGATGGCATAAGTTATCATTTATTTTTTCAATCCATACTCCTCTCTGTATTTATCCAATTGCCTAACTTTCAACATACCCAATGGCACCTTTAAGCCTGCGAAGGTTGCTGCTGCGAACATTATTCGAGATAGGGGTATTGCACCAACTGTACCGCTTGCTACCGATGCTAAGCAAATACCAGTATTTAACATCAGCCCAGAAATTACAGCTGCAAAAATATTTGATTGCACAAGTTTGGTTCGTTCCATAGCCCTTTCTACTTCGAGTGCACGGACTCGAAGCTTAAATTCCCCTTGCTCTAGCCTGGAAAGCGAGAAAAGATTAGTAAAAACAACATAGAATTCAATTTATCTTATCAACTATTATACATCAAAGCATACCTTGTTGTGATATCTTGAACAGCTGCTGTCCGTCTTGGCTGAGTTACTAGCATGTTTATATCTTCAGGTCTTAGTCCAACCTTCTTTGCTATCCTTATTAATGCTGTTTTCAACGCCGAACCATCCTTGAGATCAAGCAATTCTTTGATATATGGTTGGGCAATCCTAGTCATATCATATTTCGGATCAAGAGCTTTTCCAATTCCATCAAGTGAAATAAATGCTCTGAAAACAAACGTCCATGTTGCTGGAAAAATAAATGGTACATCTGAATTCAACGAGAGAAATTCTTCACCCAGCTTCCGGCGACGCTCTCTGAGGACTGCTTTTCTTTCGTCAGCATTAAGCTGATCATCCCATTTGCCCCCCTTTGTTCTAAGAGTTTCCTGGAATCGATCCATGAAATCTCGACCCACGCGCTCAACTGCAATCCTGTCAATATCGCCTCCTGTACGAAGAATTCCAAGTCTAGCAAGAGCGTCGCAAACATCTTTTGTGTCGTCATCCACATAAAATGCGAAAAGAAAATCTACAAGCCCTTTTCTTGTCTGCTCTTCAAACGAGTCCATCATACCAAAATCGTAAAAAATCAGACGAGCTTTCCCACCTGGGCCTTTTTCAACAGCTACATTCCCAGGATGGGGATCACAATGGAAAAATCCATGCCGGCACAATTGTTCAAGGAACGCCTGTGCCGATTTCTCTCCAATTTCTATAGGATCTAAGCCCTCCGCTTCAATTTTTTCTTTGTCAATAATCTTAATACCGGGGCAGTACTCCATAACCATAACTTTATCACTACACATTTCTGGATATGTCATTGGGGCCTTAATGTGCGAGAATCTTGGATCTTCAAAGTTTTTGCTTTTATAGAAAGTAACAAATAGATTGAGATCAGGACTCTTTTTGTTCAGGATCCCACCTCATAATCGTATAGGATTGAAATAAAGGTTAACTTACCGGAAAAGATTGCAATTTTTTAGCTCGTTCAAATAATCAATTTCTTCATATAATAGACGTTTCATTTCCTCATACACACTAACCCAATCTCTTTGGGTATTGCTATCCATGACTCCTCCAGAAGCTTGAAAATCCAATGCATCAGCAAATCCAGCAAGTTGCCGCAATTGCCCTAAATCAACTTCAAAGAGTTCTCGTAAATATTGACGTTGCACTTTCACAGCAAAGGTCAAATCTCCTTTAGTAGCTAAATGTACCTGTCCTAAAGATGCTGCAGCCAAAGAGGTTTTATTGAAAGAGTCAAACAATTCCGTTACGGGCTTTCCAAGCTCCGCTTCAATAATACTCGCGGCAATTTCACCATCGAAAGGAGGAACTTGATCCTGAAGTAGTCGTAGCTCCAGAATGTATTCTTTTGGTACAATATCTATCCTAGTTGAGAAGAGTTGTCCAACCTGAAATAAATAGAAAACAAGAGTGATCAAAGTCAATGCGCAGGGAAGAAATACAAGAAAAGAAAATAGAAAATCATAACATACCTTTATAAAAGTTGGACCGAGCTTTAGTAAATTTTGAGTAACTTCAGCTCCCAGCCTGGAGCGACCAGCTGAGAACTGCTCCTCGGTCCATCTGCCACTTTTAAATTTTTTTAGCATTCTTTTCTCCTTCAAGTAAAAGGAAGTGAAGTAACTCCAAATTTCAACCGATCGCCTGAAAATTTCGATTTGTCTTTTCAATGGTCCTTTTGATGCGATTTCTCCAGTGCGCTTCCATCCTGATTGCATAGCCTCAGCGTTGCTAATATATGCCTTGTAAGCATCTTCAGCAGATTTACCTCTCCTACCATCTCTCCTAGTCAGCAAACGAGAAATGCTTCTGCTTGTTCCTAACCAAATGGTACGTGGTCCTGGGGCTTTATTAACCCAGCGGACTATCAATGCCACAGTGTAATAGAGTGGAGCGACTTTCCAATAGCGCATAATCTCACGTGTCCGTAACATTTTTGAAACATCGAACGAGGCTTTCTGTTTGTGTAAAAGTTTTTTGACATCAATTATTTGAGCTTCTTCAACGTTTTTTTCCAAAATTGGGGAATCTGCAAAAACAAGATCTTCAACAAGTTCAACAATTTTCTTTTCCACATTATTCTGCATATAAATAAGTTGTTTGCGTTGATCATCCTGTAATTCAGTTATAGCTTTTGCAAAAGTTTCTACGATCTCATTGGCAGTAAGTGTTGTTTGTTCAGTCAGCGTTTCGACCTGTTCTTCAATCGCTTCTGTTATGTTTTGATTTGTGGACCTAAGATCATCAAAACTGTCGTTGATTATACGATTTAATTCTTTTGAAACTTCACTAACTGCTTCTTGGGCTGATATTAGCGTCGCATTTGCAGCATCAGACATTGAAACTAGATCGGAGTGTTTATTTGCAACAATTTTTGTATTTTGTGTTGCATTCTGGATTGTAGAGGGAGAAGTATCACCAACAAGCCTTTGTTGCTCTATTTGCTGTCCAATTTGATCAGATGCATGAATTTGATCATCACCAATTGCGCTAAGAGCTACACTATGATCGCTTTTCTTTGATTTCTTATGATTTTGTCTGATGAATTTGAATACTGATCTTTTACGAGAAGTATTTTTATTTGATTTCTCATGTTTTCCGTTAGCTCCGTTAGTACCAGTGACTCCGTTGGAGACTGGTGAGGCTATAGCTAGCAAATCCTCTTCCTCATTATTTTCAACAACAATTTCTTTTTCTTCACCTTTTGTTGACATATACAGATGTGATACTCGTTGTAGTCGATGATGATGAGGCCTAAAACTAATGCTGGAAATTCTCCCCCCATTTGATGTACCTCCACTTAACACGTTGCAAGTGTTGATCAAGCATTCTGCCGGTTGAAGTATCGCAAATATACAAACAATAAATACACTCCGTGTCGCCACAATGTTGTACATCTTTTTTTCAATCCAACCTATTGTTTGCACTCCATGCACATTCGAAAATCGAGAACGTAATTGATTTGGAGATGAAGATGGATAAGATTTAAAAAATAAGAAAAATTAAATCCTCTGTTCAATTTCGCTGTGCAGTTGTCAAATGTCAAAAAGTATGATGTTATTCAATTATAGTAGCAGTAGTACTAGTAGAGCTAGTGAGGAGGAAATGAAACGTACGATAGCATTTTTTCACGTAAAAGTTGAATCAACTATTTTTTACTTTCCTCCCGGTTTATTGAACGTAATATTAGTAATACCGTTCCAGTGCTATGACTACATTTCCATTTAGACCTCCTATGTATATTCATTACTTACAAATATCCAACAATGGAACAACGGTAATTGTATCATATTACTGCATCTCCGGAATTAATGTAACAAATTAATGCTAAGAAATTAAATAATTATCTAATGATTACAAATTAAAGGCCTAAAATTTATCTAATTAGTGACGTAAAGGTGGATATTTTTTTAGTTTAACAGTATGCAGTACATAAATGTAAATAATTTAACTGCAGACATTCGTATAGTTTGAAGTTCGAATGGCAATAAAAAGCAAAA
>Ga0209092_10001610_pt1 | contig 21680 bp, 12 predicted proteins | sample FraStrMetagenome_FD_187446 | JGI IMG/M metagenome (GOLD analysis project Ga0209092, IMG submission 187446) | Marine eukaryotic phytoplankton communities from Arctic Ocean - Fram Strait ARC3M Metagenome (SPAdes) (version 2) | ecosystem: Environmental > Aquatic > Marine > Oceanic | place: Fram... | reverse complement strand
TCTGCATATGATCCGCAATGGTCATTTGATTTTGAATGTAAACATGAAAAACTAGTTCTGCAAAAACGGAAACCGCCGAAACTCCATCTTTATCTGGGACAACTTCTCCGCAGCAAAATCCGATTGCTTCTTCGTAAGCGAAAAGAGCTCGAAAATTTCCGCCATTGTTACTATGAACCATTTTTTCCAGTGGTTTTTGTTGACGTAAAGAAAGCATTTTGGCTCCGATCCACTTAAACCCAGTAAGTGTATCTTCAAAGTGAAATCCTTCCATTTGAGCAATTTTGGAAAGCATCGAAGAAGAAACTGTAGACGCACACATTGCAACAGGCTCTCTAGTGGTTTTTCCAATTTGTTGATAGATCCAATGACCCAACATGACACCGATCTGATCACCCGTAAAAGTTACCCAATTTTTCTTGTCTTCGCTTTTATTTTTTTGACGCTCAGCAACGGCTAGACGATCAGCATCAGGATCATTAGCTAAAATTATGTTTGCGCCGTGTAGATTAGAAAATTCTATTGCAATATCCAGAGCTCCTTTTTCTTCTGGATTTGGGAAAACTACAGTTGGGAAATTAGGATTCGGTTCCTGCTGTAATGGAACGGATAAAAATGGAGGAAGCTCAAATTCTTGAAAAGAACGTTTTGCCCATGAGTGACCTACACCATGCATTGCTGAATACACTATTTTAGGAATGGGAATTTGATTTTCTTTAGCGTACAAAACAGCTTCTTTTCCCTTTCCAGTAATTAATCCGGTGTCTTTCATTTTTTTGAAGTATAAATTTGTTAGTCGCTTTGTTTCCTCAATATCTCCTTTGTAAATCTTACGTTCTTCCTCTTCAATTGAATAATCATCCCAAGGAGTTAAATTCTCATTGCATAAAATAAATTTTTTGATTCCCTCATCCAAGGGTGATCGGATTTGACAACCGTCTTTCCAATAAACTTTGTATCCATTATCATCCTTAGGATTGTGACTTGCTGTTATCATGACCCCACAAGCTGCTTTTAATTCAATGGTAGAAAAACTGACTAGAGGTGTAGCAACATACCCATACGTCTTTGGGTCTGAACCTACGGTTTCATTGCACAAAAGCACAACTTTCGAGAAACCAGCTTTTAAAAATACTCGCCGAGTATATAACGCAAATCTACGAGATGACAAGTTAAGTTTAGAATTCTCACGGTGATCAAATCCAATAACAGCTGTCAAGCACGCAGGATTATCCTCATTGCTCTCATTTATTTGTTGTTGACAATATCGAGCAAGACCCTGAGTAGTTTGAATAATAATGAGATCATTCATTGCAGATGGACCCGCAAACATTTTGGCGCGAAGACCTGCTGTACCAAATGATATGCGTTTTACAAAGAGTGATTCAAGCTCTTGCAAAGATTCAGCTTTGATTTTTTCATCAATACTTTTGACACCAAAAATAAGCTCTTGTATGTACTTTGATGTGTGTGGATTTGGATCGAAGGAAACCCATTTTGATGCTCTCTCAATGATTGTGCTCATGGTATCACGAACATTCAATAGTTCAAATCAAATCCCTTTACAAAGTCTTTTTTAGGTGGGAAAGATAGATTTCAAGTCTCCTCTCGATGATTATATGAAAATTTCGTAAATTTGGAGTATAATACAGAAATAAGAAGAAACATCAAATCAAGATTCTTGACACGGAATTGTTTTTTTGTGACGTAAGCAATATTTTACGCACCTTTGAATGAGATGCGTTTCTATCTGTGACGTCAAAATCTTGGCGAAATGGATCTTCCGGGCCCCATCCAACCCGTCTCCAAAATCTCAACATTCATTTATAGAGTTCATAAATCACAACCTCTGCAGTCGAGACGGATCAAGGACTTCATTTTACTGTAGTTTCCAGTGAACAAAGGCCAAAGACACGACCTCAGCATGAAAAGTGATTATGAATTGTTGAGAGAGCAAAAGATTGCAAGAAACCAATCAAGACTGGCACAACTTGGACTTCTTAAAGTTAGAAATAATGTTTATTCAAAGAAACGTAGCATTCGAGAAGAAGCTTCCAACAAAAGAAGACTTACCAAAAGAATATCTACTGAGCCTGTTTTGAGCTCCATCACAAAAATACAGTCGATTCCGACTAGAAGGTCAACCCGAATAAAGAATAAAAATACAATAGGTTCTTATGATGAAGAAAATTTACCCAAAACTAAAAGTGCAGAGGAAGAAACAAATGAGACTTTTTATTCTATACCCACGACTTTCAAGCAAAAAGCTAAATCCAAACGAATCAAACCAACTAATACAACACTCGGCAAAGTGTATCAAAGCCCACCCATAATAAACAAGTCTACCTCTTCTTCAGCTTCTATTCCAAAAGCAAGAACTACTTCTATAAATGTAGAAAAAATAACAAACTGCCTTTTAGGGAAAGAATTACAATTTACAGGCAAAGCGTTCGCAATCAGCACAGCTGTCATTTGTTCAGAGCAAGAAGACTTTGATAAGGTAAAGCATCAACCTTTGATACTTTCATATTCTATTTCATTCAACAAATATTGTGGAGTTTTGGAATGGGGTAACAATTCTTTTTTTCTATGGGTAAATATAGATGGTAAACCAAATGATGCTGGCTTGTATAATGAATTTATTGATGGTGGAAAACAGGTAGGTTTCAAAAATCACATTTCTAAGAATGAAAGGATTTGATAACATTGAAAATAACATTCAACACTTATTTATCTTATGAAGATGACATGGTTTGGAGGTAGCAAAATGCATGATGAAACTCCATTGATTAAACGACTTATTGCTACGGGAAAAAATGCCGATAGACTTCATAAAGAAGAGGAAGCAAGTCCTTATAAACCTCATGGCATAATTTTATTCTGTAGATTGATGGATGAGAAAAAACGGGCAAAACCTTATGTGTGTCTGGGACGAGTTGGTTATCATTCTCATGTACCAGGTTCTCGCCCACTCCAATTTGTATGGAACTTACTGGATTTTAAGAGACTGGAGCATGATTCTAAATTGCAAATGACAAAAAATGAAGATTTATCACTTTTTCAAGAAATAGTTAATTTTTAGATGAGTAAAGTACGTTTTCAAATTAAATAGTCTAATTCCGCCCAAATGACATGAGATACAGAACACGCCCCTTTTTTCAAAGTAACTTTTTTGTTCTTCACTTTTATTCCCAACTCCAGACCTAAAATTTCTTCTTTTTCAACAAAAGATTTGCTATCTATTTCATTCATAAATTGAATATGCCTGTCCATTTGATCTGCCTTTGATCTCTTTGAAACCTTAGCATCCTTGGGAATACCTACATTTGCACATATTTTCTTCCCAAGATATTTCGTTCCGACATTATCAATCATCTTTACATCTTGAGCAATCGCACCACCTACAGTGAAAGTTACATCCTCTGCTATAATGCATTCTCCTGCTCCTCGATTTTCATTAACTTCACAAACCACTAATGATTGAAAGTATTGACCTGCATTAGTACCATCTATGATGTGTTCTGTTTCATTACGTCTAGTACTACTTCTCCAAGGTAAGAACATTTTCAAAACTCCACTTGCAGCAATACCATAGTAAGCTTTCTTGGAATCGATAAATCCCATCCCGCCGTATCTATCTAATTGACGTTTTGCCGTTCGCTCTTTTGAACTCCAGTCCAATACCCAGCCCTCATGATAAGTCATAGGTCCTCGAACAACCTTCCAATGCAAATTTTCCCCGGTGGATCCAGATGTGATATAGTTTGATAGTGGCGAATGAACTATTGGTTCAAAAGTGGTCGCACAATGAATTGGACTCATTTTCCAATTGTGATTATGATTATTGTGTGAATTTTCATCAGTATATTTGATGGAGCTCGATTTGTATGAAGTTGGTACTGGCCTTCCATAAAAGAGGGCAATGAGGGAGTCATTATACTTCTCTAAACGTGTTGAAGGGGGTGGGAGCAATTCATGTTTGTCTGAACTGTGTTGTATGAACTCTTTATTTATCAGCTCCATTATAAAATTATTTTTGTGACCACTAGTCTCATCTAAATGCTTTTCTTGTTCGAAGTTATCTAAGAAAAATAGATATGCAAGCAATTCTATCGCACTTAAAAAATACATGGTCAGAATCCATCCAATTAATTCATGTTCTTTTACGGCTGGATGATGTTTTGCCTAAAAAGGAATTACAAGTGGAGTTAGGTGAGGGAAAGAAATGGAAGAATCAATACAAAACAATAGTTAACATGCCTTTCCAGGTGCTTCAGGTGGTGACCCGAATTTGCGCCAGTCACGGAATCCATAAGGTAAATCTTTATCCGCAAGTTTTTTACCCGTTTTGTCATAAAAAAATTGAGATACTGCCGGGTCTGTATGGATAATTAAAGGATCAATAAAATATCCTTGCTCGACATATCTAACGAAATTTCAAATAAAGTTATTAGTAAAGGAGAATCTTAATAGTTATGAGATAGAACAAGAACAACTTGAAGCAGCCACAAGATAATCCTTACCTTTGAATCATGTCTTTTCGTTGTGTTGCTAGATGAGTATCCTTCAATATCAACAAAGGACTTTCTTTGCATATCTTTTCTTTTTTATTGGAACATCGTGTTTGCCTATATTGTAGAACACGTCTTAAATATGCTTCTAAACCTTCACTTTCTCCACCAGCTTCATTCATACTATAGTCCCAACTGACAACATCTGCGTAATTATCTACATCCTTAGAATTATGACTACTAGCTTGATCCTCACTGGAAATCTCATCGCTTCCACCCCAAAAATTAGTCATGCACCAGCCATATGGAAAAGATGAAACCCCACCAATAGCAGCATTTCGGATATTCAATTGTTCTGGATATAAACCCATGGGTTTCATTATTTTTTGGAGGAGGTCCTTTAGGACAAATGGGTATGATTGATGAAAATAATTTCCTCTTCCAACAGTGACAGAATATCCTCCAAAAGCGATCCGAAATTTATGATTTGAAATGTTTTTTGTCCTAAAATCATTACCATCTGTCGTATCACGATCGTCATTATCAGTAGACTTTGCTTGAAAATCAATGTTTGGTAAGGCCCTTAAAATTCTTTTGGCCGTATGAAGCAAATGGGAAGGTATACACATCTTTTGTTCATGGAATAAGTCTGCGAAAATTTGATCACTTTCTTCTAGTTTGTGTTTATGTTCATGTTGATGCTCATTCTCATGTTCATGCTCATCTGAGTAATCTGCATGCTCATCATGATGATGAACATCATGCATATCAAAGGTTGTTATACCACGTAATAATAAAGTTCTAGCTGCATTTTCACCTCCATATCGATTTGCAAATTCTTCTCTCATTTCAGAAGCCAATTTTAAAAAAGGATTCAAATCTATTTTTTGCGTAGATGGTACATCAGATGGAAATAATGAAGCTATTCCAAATGCATCATATTGTGCTCTTGGATCTTTAGGTAGAGGAGTATCAAAAACGATTGGAGATTCTTCAATATCTTCTATAACCTCGTGGTTGCTCTCTACTTCAAAAGTGTGTCCAGCGTTTTTGACTTGATGAATATTGTGTTGAGAGTTTGGCCTAAGCATTGCAGTATCTTTTTGTTGGGGAACATAGTCATCAATGAACCTATCATCATCAATGCCTCTTTCTCCTTGAAAAGGAAGAAATTGATAGCCATAATATACCACTGTAGAAAATACCAACACTACAGAAGAAACTTGTAAATATGTGATGAGGAAAGAGGGCTGTTTCCTGGATGATCGCTGCTTTTTTCGTTTCTTTTTGTCCAATTTATTTCTATGACAAAATTGAGTGCCATCGATATCATTACTGTGGACTCGTCGAGAATTATGAGAAGATCTTTTCATGGTTGGATAATTCTCTCTGTATGAATGTTTAGATGACTTATAACGATCGTTCTTTTGTCATGGTTGAATCAAGAAAAAAGAAAAAGAGTTTTGAATAATATAAAATAATAAATAACTATGAAGATTCACGTAAGGCTCTTACCAACAAGATGTTAATCAATAAATAGCCTCTTAAAGCCCCAACTATTTATTTTTGAACAGCATACCTCACTTGATAGGACAATGAACAGACTGCTGGATGCAAAATAAATATAACACGATGACATGAAAATGAGATACTTAAAACCTTTTCAAAACAAACAACAATTGAGTCGTGTGAGCAAAGCTCGACAACGGTACAGAGACTCCTCATCACAAGAAAATATACCTCAAAATAACTCTGTCCACATAATTGGCATAGAGGATGAACACAAAAAAAGAAAGCAGAAGAACTTCTACATGTCTGACTTCCAACAACGAAAATATGCATCATCCTTATATCGAGAAGAAGAAGAGCCGATCCTTCTCACCTTGATCAAAATCGGATCCACGATTGTATTCTTGATTATCATGGCGCTAATTGTTTATTTGATTCAATGGCTTTTTACCTTCAGCAATGATACTCCTTCGACTAATTTTCCCAACATGAATCTTTCATTACACCAAGAAGAAACAATGCTGAATTTGCACGAATAGTATGTGACTACTTCAAACTCAATACTTTCTCAAAACAAAATAACAAAATCATACCAAAATGAACAAAACATATTCTCTCCAAATAATCCTATTTATCCTAAACACTTCCACCAATAGAGATTGCAGAAGATGTGAATTATTTTAGTGTGAATTGAAAAGAGAAGGTTTATTTCATCTTACAAATCCAACCGAACCATTTGACAAATAATGCGAAAAAGGATTACTGGGATGATTAAGAGAGGTAAAGCCATGTTGTGGATCTAAAAGCAAAAAAAAAAGTTATGGCCAATTTTTAGCATAGTGAACAGATAACGTCAGAGGCAATAAGATTTGTCATTCACTCGCAACAAATACCTATTAAATAAACAATCATTCTTTTAATTTTATGTCCTACCTTATATGGAAAAGCATTTTTGTGATGCGCTTTAGGTCCAGAATCTTGGTTGACTTTCATAAAATCACATGGAAGTATCAAACTTCCTTTTTGTGTGTTTCGATGCAATAATAAACATATTCCAGTACTGTCATAGATATTGAAACCTAATGAGGAAGCAAATACCAATATCAATTATAACAAACGCGCTTGTCATCATATTTGTAAAATGGATATTATACGACAAACCAATCACAATCTATTGCTGCTGATTTAAATGATTTTTTAAGATCTAAGTTTAACACCGAAACAAAAATAAACATTCAAGTGGTGATTTTCTGGAAGAATCCATTTGAATCCATGACCTTGAGAACAGATAATTTAGCGAAATAATTTTAGATTTGGTTTATGAAAGAATACGTGGGATCACTCTTCCTCATAAAATGTATCCCTTACATCTTTGTATTCTCCACCCATCAATTCCATGATTTCTGTCCATAATGGTTTCGCTCTTTTCGTCCCTAAACGATCTCTGCTTTTGAACAAAACTTCTTTAGATACATTAGCAGCATACCAAGTTCCATCCCTAATTTCTTTTTCTAATTGAGTTGGCAACCATCTAGTCCTTTGAACAAAAAATTTGAAGTCGAATCCACTTAGAAGACGTTTACGTTCATCTCCCGTTTCCTCATCATACTCCCCGTTGATTATCACATTTACATCTCCCCGTTCCATAATCCGTTGGGCCTCTCCAGGATCGCCACCCCAAAACAAACCATCATCTGTTAACGATTTTGATTCTGGGATCATGGAGCATGGATGTAACATGTCTAATCCACCAGAGTCTCCAGCTGATGTACCTCCGAACCACAATGGCTGAATCATAAATGCCCATAGTCTTTGACCACCACCGTTAGTATCACCAGATGATGTAGGTGTTTTAGAAACATCTTTCTTTCCATCAAAATCGGAAGGTAGTGGAGCTGTGGGTGGTTGCTCTTGTTCTAAATCGCCAATCAAATATCCTGTCCTACGATTTAATAATACTGCTTGACAGCCTTTTAATGGATGGCGCTCTAAAATAACCAACACAGGTAATAAATCAGCACGGCGATCAGGACCTAAAGTTGCAGGTGGTGGAAGGGTTAAACCAAATTTAGACAGTAGGGCTGGTGAAACATTTCCATAAGAGGTCTCAAAATCTGAGCAAAATTTAGATGGATTAGCAATGAGAATGGTACCAGGAGTTAATACAGACCCTAACTGATCCATACTACTACTAATCGTAAAGGGTTTGGCCCAATCCGTCACAGGTTCTTGAGTTGGTGTCGAGGTTGCACTAGTTGCAAAAGATATGAGTTCGTCAACCTCAGCGTTTTCTTTCTCAGGTTCTTCTCCCATAATACTGCCCAATCGAGATCGGAAATCCCCAACTTCTAAATTAGCATATTCATCATCATCATCTTCATCTTCATCGTCATCAAGATCGTCGTCGTCTTCGTCTTCGTCATCGCCGAGAAAATCTCCGTCGCCGAAATCGTCATAAAAATTTCCTCCACCACTTGACATCTGCATAGATAAACTATTTTTTTCGCGCAAAAAGTGGAGCTTATCATTATCAAGAAAGGCTGCAAACGATTTTTGAACCGTCCAAGTAGATAAAGTAGGAGAGAAAGCAATTGCGCCCTTCAAAGCAGTTTGAGAGCTAACAATAAAAAATATTGACACAAGATATTCTTTCATAGAAATCATTTGTTCTTCAAATATCTTCCTTGACCTTAGCAGAAAAGGGGTTATCAATCGTTATGTGTATATGCAACGACTCAGATGAAGCTCGCGCTTTGATCGATGTGTTAAAAAATGTTTCACAAATTTACTTAGATACATCATTAGGTACGTAAGTCATTCGATGGAAAATGGTTTCATTTTCGGCATTCCTTGGGATTCGGGTCAAGTGTTATCCATCGCGCCTCTGAATTATAGACCATAACATATAAATATATAATTATAACTTGGCAATTTTACAGTCTTATCAAATATGACTGGTCTTGATTGAATGCGAAGTAATTGTCACCTTCTTGTTTCGGATTGTTCGTTCCCACAATTTTTAGCATCCAATTTTTTTCTTTTACGAGTAATATCCACATATCAAACAACATCTGTGCAATAAAATAGATCCACGTGATAAAAAATCAAAATGTTCATCCACAAACTCTTCATTAGATCTTAAAAATGTGTTTCCTATTTTACTAGCGAACAATAGGGAGTTTTCAAAGCACGTTCATGATTTTTTGATTCTTCTGTATTCAATTTTGACCAACATGAATCTTGGCTCTTTCACCAGAAACGAAAATATAGCGAATATCACAAATAAAAAACATGATGTAGAGCAATAGCAAAAAATTGTTCAACATCCAATCGAGGACGGCAATAGAGGTCATTATAAAGTACAAAAGACGAAATCGACAAATCAAAAAATATCAAAACACAAACGCACAATCCAGCCATTCAATAAAACAAAGACAAGCAATATATTCAAACTAAAAAGTAATATCACACAGTAGCATAACCATATAGAGTAGATTTTGCATAACTAAAAAAAAATAAATGTGGACATCAAGATCGATAGCCACATTTGCACTTTTCTCTTCTTATCATGTTCTCGGACGCAAATCAAATTGATCTCGAGTCAAACTGTCTTGGCAGCAACTATTGCAAACTGAAATCCAAGTGAATGCTGATCAATCTTCTAGAATTACTTTATGAATCATGATCAAACTTGATTAAACTTGATGAAACTTGATGAAACATCGTACACCAAACAATGTGTTTTTCCGAAAACTTTATGAATCCTTTCCTTTTTGAAATGGGTATGAGATCTTGAAGGAATCATTATGCCCTCAAATTGAAGCTAGTATTTGTGAGTATGATTTCAATGATACGATTTCTTTTGAAAGTGTCCTCAGACTAGTCTTGACAAGCTATTTTCACCAGACAATGTTTTTGTGCGCATATGCAGGATGATCTTGTATTGGTAAAAGCTTGATCATATCGATTGTTGAGTGTCTGCAGTATTGATTATAACATATACCTAATTAGAAATTGAAAGACAAGAAGCAAAAGAAACAAAATGGTGAGCAAAAACTAAAACAATAGATCACTACCTCTTAGCATCATGAGAATGTTTTCGTGCGACTTACATTTAATGTTTGTGTGCTTTCTTACTGCTGATACCGTTGTTATGTGGATATCAAATGACACGAGAAAGAATGTTCACTCCGCTTTTATAGCATTATGTTTGCTCGTCATCGTCGTAGCTTGCAAAGCAAATGCATGGATACTGATGAATTCCCAATTTATGGCCCGATTCGAACAAAATTCAAAAAGTGAAAAGAAACTGACAAAAACATATCACAATCTACATAAATAGACGTAACCAAATCAAAATTCAATTTTCATCCCTTACAAGCCTTACAGACGAAAGATATCTTTCCATTCGTGCATTAGGAAGAAGCTGTTTTGAAAAGAACGTCATTTTTTCCGCGGCATGGATATTGATTCCATGAAAATAGAGAATCCTCCATAATAGAAGCGATCACAATGCTACATTATTCATTTGCTTAGGAAGATGCAGGTAAACTAATTTGAGATAATTAAACCACTCGTTTTTGTTTTAGAATGTGTAATATAATGATTCTAGGAATAAGCATGTCTTGATCGGATTTAAATTACTTTGAATGTATCAAAGTTGGAATTGAAGACTTAGTGCCTTGAGATTCCTATCTGTTTCTTGTTTTCTTCAAGAATTCCACAATACAAGAGAATTCTTAAATTTATTCTTCACTTTTCCAATGAAGATTTTAGGCAGCTTTTATTTCGGTGACGTCTTGATCACACCCATTGATTTACAAGTTTATCAGCCTTCCGTTTCTTAGATTGAGATATACTAAACTTCAATCTAATCCATATTGGCATATGATCTGAGACTTCATGTTTATACTTCTTCACTAGTTTCGTTTGTTCGTCCTTGGACAAATCCTTGTAGGATTCGTTTGTCAGTGCCTTGGCAAACAACTCTGTGAAGTTGAATACGCAATAATCATTACCATTACCATCATCATCTACTTTGCCCATGTTCTTATTTTCAGCATGAGTAGGGAAGCCTACACCTGATCCATCTTCATCACGGAAGAAAAGACCAATTTGATCATATCGTTGTGACAATTTGACACTACTGGTAAAATGCTCCTTTTGATCAGGATGTATGTCCAAGAATGGAAAATTTACCTGTACTTCGTTGGGAGTATCAATATTGATATTTTTCATATAGTGTTCCATCTTGGCAAGATCTTTGGCGGGATTATCATAATCCAAATTCAAATCACCCAGCAAAATAAAGTTGGGGTAGTATGTTTTGTTTTATAGTATTGCAAGACTCTGTCACGGATCCAATTCATGAGAGCCACAAATTCTCTCCAACGGTCTTTCGATTTGTCATACATTAGGTGTGCATTAGTGTCAATTATTTCTGAGGAACAATTTGACATGAAAAAAGCAAAGCATACAACAAAAACATAAATCCACCTACTAAATTTTATTCAAGCTTTCATGTAGAATCTAAAACAAAACTATTTTTTTACAAAATGAAGCTTTCATCATGTTTTACCCAATACGGTTTGATATATCTAGAGTGATTGGTAAATATAAGCTATTCTACTGGATCACCGCGCCTTTCTCCCTTCCATTCATAAAATCCTTTTCCACTTTTTCTTCCTAAGTCACCGGAGGCGACCTTTTCTTTCAAACATTCTGGAATGATGAAAGCTGGTTCATTTGGGTATCTTTCATGACGTAAAGAAAATAAAAAAAACAATAAAATATATATTCGAAAAAGCAAAGTACAATGCAGAAATATGTGACTTACTTTTCGACCCAACCCTCCATAATAAATAGACAAGTATCCAAACCAATATAATCTGATAAATGTAGAGGTCCCATAGGATGGCCAGCACCTAGTTGCATTGATAGATCAATATCACGGATTGAAGCATCCTTTCTATCAACCATACACATAGCCTGAATCAAGCTTGGCACTAATAAACGATTCACAATAAATCCAGGTGTGTCACCACACGATACTGGCGTCTTTTGAATTTGATTGACCCAATCATAAACTTCATCATATGCCTGAGGAGATGTGTGATCAGTGCGAATAACTTCCACTAATTTCATTATTTGAACTGGATTAAAGAAATGAACACCCACAAACTTTTCGGGTCGATCAGACAATTCCGCCATTTCGGTGATACTCAAGGATGATGTATTGGATGCAAAAATTGTTTTAGGATCACAAACTTCACCTAAATCGGTATATAACTTACGCTTCAAATCCATATTTTCAATGACAGCTTCTACAATAAAATCTACGTTTGATAAATCATTAGGATTCGTTGTATACTGAATGCAATTCAAAGTCTCTTCTGCTTTTTCAGGAGTTATTTTTTCTTTCTTCACTAATTTTGATATACTCGCTTCAATTCGCGCTTTCCCGGAATCTAGAAAACGTTGCTCAGGTTCATATGCAATCACTGCCGAATGAATACCGGAGGCTGCTGCAACTTGGCAGATTCCATGGCCCATCAAGCCCAGTCCTGCTACCCCGACCGTGTCAAATGTTGAAGAGCTATTACCCTTTGACAGTGCAATACACGATGAAGAAAAATGACGAATGATATTGGGGTAGCATGGTGAATGAAGTACATTCTTAGATCGTTGCGCAACTTTCAGGTATTTTTGAAGCATGGTATTTCCAACCTTTGGGAATACTTCAGATGAACGAAAATACTGGTCAATATAAAAAGTGAAAGATATTAAAACTTTTCAGAGAGGACTTACAAGAAATTCTATTTCCGATTGATGAAGGACACTTTCTTTGAAAGTTTATGAATTATCCAAAGGGTCACAGTTCCGATTTGGGTGGGAAATGCAGTTTTCTATCGAGATGATGTTTCGGATCACTCACGATTGATGTCAACTAACTACAAGATTCTTTAGTTTTTACTTTATTTTATCAAATCGAAGTCAAAAAAATTTATGTACGTATTTATCTATTGTGTATCTAACTTAGATATTGTTTATTAGCAGCATTGAGTTAGTGTCAGCAGACTCGTCATTCTTGATCAGCAGTTCTTCATACGCATACTAACTAAATGTTCAGATCATTTTCAATTATGCAGTTGCAGGTAGTTTTTTAATCGATTGTAAGTGAATTAAAGCAATCTTTGTGTTTCATGTAAGCATATTCATCTAAATAAAAAATCATGTGTGTTGCTACCCGCCGATACTACATAGGATCTATCATCCTATCTTTTCATGTGCTTCATAATTAGTATGCTTTTGAGAACCGAGCATCTTTATAAATACGTTCATAAAACTTATGAATGGACATATGTAGTCCATTTATTTACAGTTGCGTACGGAGTAAAGAGAGTAGAGTATGTACGTATTTACACCACCTAGAAACCCTTCGAATAGAAACCCCAAGATTTTTTATCGGCATAATTTTTATTTCTTGCGTCGGCCCGGAGTGCAAATAAAAGAGTTTGCTGAAATAAATCTCGTCCCTCACAAAGGATTTTTTGTTTTCTCGTCATAAAGGAATTAAAGCATGACCAGTATTCCAGTTCCAGCTCATACAAACACAATGCGACCTGTACTTCCAAGCAGAGGTGTTGCCGTTGTCAAATCAGTTCTTAGTGGAGATACAGTTGTTTTGCTCGGCAGAGCAACTACTCCAGGAGGAAAGCCACCAGAGGTCATGTTTACTTTTGAACGGGTTACTGCTCCTAGGTAAGAAATCTACGGTTGTAATCTTCCATTTTGTGTCCTTCAAATCATCTTGGTCAATCTTTTATGTCGAGTGCTACATACGCAAAGTCACTATAAAGATCCTCAAAACATCTCTTGCGCTGTGCTAAGTAACTGAAGACATTAGAAGAATTGTGTTTAAATGAATCAGTTTTTGTCATGTGCTTGATTTCTTTAAATAGAGACTTTCGTTTATTGAAAACAAGGATATTTTTTTGCATCTGAGAAGGACTATCATCTCATGAAGGATAATGGATGGTCCCTCAGACTGTAAGAGCGTCAAAAATGATCTGACTTTTGATTTTAAATTAGTAGACACGAAAGCATCTAAAATGTGGAATAAAAGCATAGAAATAACTTACCTTTGCTTTGTTTCTAATTTTTCTCTTCTCAAGGATGGCCTCCAAGGCGAACAACAACGTTGATGATCCAGGTGCTTTTCCATCTCGTGAATGGCTCAGAAGGACAGTTGTTGGAAAAGCAGTATCATTTGAAACTAGGTATGTTTTCGTGATGGCTCTTCTTTAAAAAAAACTGGCGTTTCTCATCATAGTCCCTCGTTCTTGTACATTACTTAAGAAAACAAGGTGCAACAGCTGGAGATCGTGTGTATGGGTTATTATTCATGGCTCTTCCGGAAGATCCTCAAACTCCTGTAAATTTAGCTGTCGAATCTGTACGTCGTGGTTTTGCTACACCAAAAGTTTTCGGTAGTACTGAGACATCGCCTGAAAATGTCGAAAATGGAGAAACTGATGCTGCAGTAGATAATGCGGTTGATGATTATGAGCGTGAACTTCAAAACGCGTTTCAAGAATCAAAAACTTCAGCCGTGGGTGTTCACTCAGTAAGTCCTCCATTAAAAAGGGTGGTTAAAAATTCAGGCGATGAATTTGTGACAATGACGTTTGTGGAACAAAGTAAAAAATTATGTAGTAATGGTATGGTAAAATGTGTCATTGAACATATTTTTGATGGTTCTAGGTACAGGTTGCTTTGTACAGATGACCAACTTGCTTCTGTTGGGCTTTTACATGCATCATTTACCTTGATTTTAGCCGGTGTTGCTGCTCCTAGAATTGGTAACCCAAGGCTTGATCCTCCAACAACCAGTGAACCATATGCAGAGAAAGCTAAACAATTTGTGGAAATGCGCCTACTACACCGAGAACTTAATATTTCTTTACACGGAACTGACAAAGCTGGAGTATGTGCTGTTGGTACTGTTCATCATCCAAAGGGTAACATTGGTGTTGAATTGCTAAAAATTGGTTTTGCTCGAGTTTCTGATTGGAGTGCCAGAATGATGAACTTATTGGATGTTCCTGCCTTTCGTGTGGCCGAAAACGAAGCCAAGGTAAGAATACGATCAACGTAGTTTTCCCCCTTATTCCATGGTAATATTAATGTCATTCTTAACGTTGAGTTCTTTCAGCGCTCCAACAAAGGTGTATGGGAGTCTTACATTCCACCAACTTTAACCGGTGCCTCAGAGATAATCGGCACCGTTGTTGAAGTTCTCACAGGTGATACTCTTTCAATATTGCCAAGTGGAGAACTATATGATAGTGAATCAAGATTAAAGAAGATTTCCCTAGCATCTGTTCGGGCACCACGTGCTGGAAATGAGAAAATTGGAAAACCCAACGAACCTTATATGTATGAATGTAAAAGTCGGTTGCAAGTATTGACGGTTGGAAAAACGGTGAAGGTCAATGTACATTATGAAAGAGACATTCCAATGGGACCTGTAAGTTGCAAGAGATGAAATTTGTGTTTGTGCATAAATTTCTATTAATGTAATTCACAAGTCATATCTTTTCATCTTGCTTCGTAGACTACTGAACACAGACAGTTTGGTACTATATCAGTTGGAAAACGAGAAGATGTCGCCGAGGCACTGGTTGCTGAAGGTCTAGCTGAAACTCAACGGCATCGTGATGACGACGAAAAATCTCCACGATATGATGAATTGTGTGCTGCTGAGGTGAGTGATTTGACAATTTTAAAATCCAGATCTTCTGTTTGTATAACTCAAGGGTATTTGTTTTTTGTAGAGTACCGCAAGAGCCGCGAAGAAAGGAATTCATTCCGGCAATGAGTACGGAAAACGAACTACAAACGACTTGACCGATCCACGCAAAGCAAAATCATATTCTGGATCTCTAATGAGAGCAGGAAAAATCAGAGCACATATCGAATTCGTTTTTAATGGATCAAGATTTAAACTCTTTGTTCCCTCAGAAAATTGTCATATTGTGTTTGCTTTAGAAGATTTGAGATGTCCTCAGCCTTCTCCAGCATATGCTGCATTAGCTAATAAGAATCATTGTAAGTGGATAGACATTATCTGGCTATTGAATTTTTCTCGGTCTAATATAAGTTTTTTACAGTCAAAGCAGCTGAACCTTTTGGAGATGCTTCAAAAAGGCACGCAAGATTATCCGTATTGCAACGTAACGTAGAGATTATTTGCACCGGAGTAACTGCAGGTGGTGTCATCACAGGTAAACTTTTTGTGGGCCAAGGAGGCCAACGTCGTGACTTCAGCCTTGAACAAGTTGGATCCGGGCTTGCAATGGTGGACCAAAGGAAGATTGATTACGGTGACGCCCCAAAGCTACTAGTCGATGCTCAAGCCGCTGCACAAAGAAATAAAGTTGGCATATGGTCCATAGAGCAAAAGCAACCTGAGGTACGTTGACTTTGCAAATATTTCACTGTTATCCATCTAGAAAGCAACTGTTATTAATAGTGCTTTATATTCTACTTTTTAGGTCAAAACATCAACTGCAAAAGACAGAGAGACTGTATCTAATATTTCTCTTAGTGAAATCCGAGATGGGCGCCATTTCTTTTATCAAGTTGTTGATGATCCAGCTTCCAAAGTGATCGATGACAGTATGAAACTCTTTACATCTAATAAGGGAATCATGGGTGGTCCTTGCGATGTACGAGTCGGTAAAATTGTGGCCACTCTATTCGATGACGGCACTGGAAAGAGATGGTACAGAGCCAAAATCCTAGAAAAGAAACTTTATGGTAAAGTTAAGGTTCTCTTTGTAGATTACGGAAACATTGCTATCGTACCAATTGCTACCCATTTGCGTCCTCTTGATGACGCTTTAGATACATCGCGCATTCCAGCTATTGCTAAAGAGGCACAATTAGCTCAAATTCAAGTTCGTTCGCTCGATGACGACGATGGTGTCGATGCTGCTAGAATGCTTTCTCGTCTTGCTTGGGGAAGAAACATGTCAGCTCGTATTCTTTGCCAGATTGAAGGTAAAGCTTTTTTGACTTTGTCTGATCCAAATGACGATTCTGGGATGAGTGTGAATGAACTTCTTGTTTTGAAGGGTCTCGCACTCACAGCAAATAAAGCTGAAAGTATGACTGTTATGGCCAAAATGGTAGATAATAATAGTCTAGTGAAACTAAGTGCTGATGTTGTAACAGCACAAGAGTCTGCTCGAAAGCAACGAATTGGAATGTGGCGCTATGGAGATATTGGTGAAGAAGATGAGGAATAATCGACTTGAACATGTATGACTGGAGACTAAATTTTGTGTTCTCCTGTCCCAATCAATACAAAAAGAGTCTGCTGAAAGTTTAAATGGTTCAATCTTTTTATGATGACATATGAATTGGCTCTCCTCATAGTTAACTTCGATGAAGCTAGATTGACTGATAATAAAATAAAAAATTACTGCTATTTACTGAATTTCAAATATTACCACTTTCGTTACATGTTATACTGATGCTGTCAATTCCACTAATGTCTTTGAAAATCACATCTATTTCGTGGTAGGCCATGTCGTGAGTGTCGAAACCATAACAAGATGGAAAACCGTGAACTTTCTCCACAAAGTTTATAGAATATTTGGTTTCTCTGAAAGAAAAGGAATATTTCTGGACTTGTTATTGCTGCATCAATTTTGTTATGGTCTGAAATCATGTCTTGAACATTCATTTGCTCATCTTAGTCCAAAGAGCACGCAATAGAAAAACATATTTTCGCCAAAAATTATTTTTGATTTTGATCAAAACATTATAATCTGAAAGTATTTATGGGAATCAGATCAAACCCCATTAATCTTCAATACAATGTTTGCAAGAAGGAATCATCCTTCAAAATCCTAAGAGTAACGACACAGCCTGTTTCATTCGTATTAAATCCTTTGACTTCTTCATTTTCAAATGTAGATTTATTTTGAAGGAACAGATCTCCCCCAAACATTTGCATCATCATTCGACTCAAAGTGAGACCGACTCCCAACCCACCCAATGGAACCGTCTGTGGCGATGCATAGGATTGTTGCTCATCGATTCTATCCCATCTTCGTGAAGAACTTGTTTCAGCAAAATGAAACGCTTTGGATAATTTTTTGTCGCTCAGCCCAAGTCCACTATCAATTATAAGGCAATCGTGATGATTTAAATGCTCGATAACATAGATAAATATAGGCGATGGCGATTTCTTATTCTCGTAGCTAGATGTATTTGCCACACTGGCTGACATGGCATTTTTGAGCACTTCAACAAGAACATGATGCATCCAAGGTCTAATAATTGTTAAGGAACCTGAAGTCTCTTCAAGTGAAACGTAGACCTCTGGGGCAATTAACAGATTTTGTGTACACACCACTTTTGCTTCTGTGATGGCAGCTTCCAAAACTTCTTCAAATTTGCAGTTCACATTTATTACTCCCGACGACTTAAATTTATGTAAAGCCATATAATGATCGCAAAGCAGTTGTATCGACAACCTAGCACGAAGAAAAGAATATATAGAGAGTTCATTAGGTAACAATCTCAAATCCTCGTCTTCCTGCTTATTCGGGTTGATTAATGAATCGAGATGATCAGATTCTCGTAAAGCAATTACAATATCGGCCAAGGTTTCCACAGATGATGCATGACGAGAACGAATCTGTTCAAATGTAGCTGCAATAAGGTTTCTATCTGCATGTTCAAATCTGTTGAACGCTGGGCGTTCATTCGCAAGAAGTTGGTGAGATATTAAGTAGGTATCTGCGTGGAGTGCCTCTAAATTTTCCAGCAGCTTCGTAATTTTAGCCAAATTTAACTTGATATTTTGAGCGACCTTTACATACTCTGAAAGTTTCAATTGGTGTACCGATTGATTGAGAGCCCTGATAACTTTGGTTTTTCTCCTCTGTTCAGTGCAGGTTTTCTTTGTTTTCAACTCCTTTTCATAGATATCTGGTCCAATATTACATGAAAATCTTTCTTTTATTTGGTCCATCAATGAAAGGCATTTTAGGTGTTGACCAGCCAAGCGTGATTTCACATCTTCTAGCATTGTTTGAGCTGTGTCTCTTTGAATAATTGGTTTCTGTTTCGATGGTTGGAAGATTGGAGCAGTATTTTCATTCTTTTTTGGTATTGATGAAGAGAGAGTGTATTTTGAATTCAGACTTAGCAAATCGTGAATACACCAACTCCTGGCCTTCAATTTATATGTTTTTGCATCTTGAATAAGCGCTTCTCGCACTGATGATGGTAACCTGTTCATCAATTTAATTTCTCCTCCAAATTTTGCTGGACGGTATCCCTCATGTTTTCATGAAAAATTATTTCTCTTTCTTACGTCATAAAGAAGACTTAAAGCAGCAGTGAATAATTGAATAAATTCAAATAGGTCCTTGCTCTTCGGTAATTCACTTGAATTAATTATTTATCAAAATGTCAATGCATATTAAATTATATTAGTGATAGCTCAAAGAAAATGTGTAATGAAAACGCTTTACACAATATATTGCAGTTAATTCGACCCAATATCCTCTATAAGTGTGGATTAGACTCATATTTTTTGTCTTGTCGAGCTACTCAAATTGTTGCACGGTTTTATTTTCTATTTTGATTGTGTAGCAAACACCACAGTAAAACGTCAATTGACTTCTTCATATAGGGAAAAAAAAAGTTTGCTAAGTTGAGATTTCCTAAATGATCGCAATAAAGTGGTGAAAATAGCAGTAAAAGAGTTGAGCTAGAAACCTTTCTTTTAGAATCCCCGGATAATAAATTGTTACAGAGCCCATCTTTTAATTGATTGCCTCTTTCTCTCAGTTGGTTTTTCATTTATTATTAATCCTACTCTCTAGAAAACTAGTGTATTCATTTGAGATGTAACTTCCCAATACAATTATAAACGCACTCAAGAGATCCAACACAAAGTTATTACTTAAAAAAACGTTTGAAGCGGGAATGGAATAATAAAGTTGCCTTATAGTTTTTTAAAAGTTCTTTCCATAGTTTGGATGTCTGAAGTGAACTGAAGAAAGAAACCCATGAAGTAGCACGGAGATATAAGAACATAAAAAATACTAATCCTATACTGCTTTGACCGGGACGGACAAAAAGTTCTCGACAGCTAGCTTCAAGGAAATGTGACTTCAATTTTCAGTTGGTAATATATTTTCGTTGTCAAGTCATCTTGACGGACAAAGAAAAGAAGTGATAAAAACACGCCTACAAGTAAAGTATAAACAATGACTAAAGTTCGTTTACTTTGACATCATCATCTTGACAAATTCCTCATAGTTGATTTGCCCATCTCCATCAATGTCAGCTTCCCGAATCATCTCGTCAACTTCCTCGTCGGTTAGTTTCTCGCCAAGATTGGTCATGATGTGACGAAGCTCGGCAGCTGAGATGAAACCATTTCCATCCTTGTCGAATACTTTGAATGCCTCAAGAATTTCTTCTTCACTGTCGGTATCTTTCATTTTGCGTGCCATCATTGTAAGAAATTCAGGGAAATCAATTGTTCCGTTTCCATCAATATCAATCTGTATTTCAGCGGGTCATCGCAGCCATAATGAAATAATTTAGTGTAATCAAGATAGGAAGGGATATGAGAATGTATCATCTAATAGTAGCCTCAATTCAATTCGTTCATAGAGTACTCACTTCATTGATCATATCGGCAAGTTCAGCCTCTGTTGGGTTTTGACCTAAGGAACGCATAACAGTTCCAAGCTCTTTTGTAGTGATGGTGCCTGTTAAATTTTTCAGATTCGACACAGAAGGCAAGTGATATTAGCAAACATTGGAAACAACAAATACAATAAAGGCATAGAGGGTTATGAAGTGAAGGTGTAGTCTAGAAGACGTCAGGCATGGAAACAAATTTGAAACCTGTTATTATGAATGGAGGCATAGAGGTGTACTATGGATTTACGTAGACGTAAATTGAAAATAATTTCGATTTGGATCCATTCCGTAACAAGAAGGCATCGAGAATCAAAGTTCCATCAAACCAGTTTGATTCAATCAAGATTAACGTAGCAAACCCTCATGTGCAAACCTTCAAGCTTACCATCACCATCCTTGTCAAATAGAGAGAAGGCCTCTTTGAATTCAGCAATCTGTTCTTCAGTAAGTTGATCAGCCATTTTGAAATTTGAGAGCGGTTTGTTGTTTTTTGAATAGATTTTGGATTTGTACGTTTCGTATGGAAATAGACTTGATTACTCGTATTTACCGTATTCGGGAACTATAATGAACGTGGTTGCACGATATTAATAACCGTAGATTAATAAATGTAGCTTCAGGGATAGTCTTAGCGTACTCTACGGAGTTGTGGATCAAAATCAAAATTGAAATTGAAATTGAAATGAATGGGATTTTCGAAGTCTTTCTAATCATTACAGAGCGCTGTCTCAATGTACCATATTAATTTTTTCAAAACCTCAAGACACACATGAAATTATTTTAATTCTCAATTTGAATCGTTAAGCGATGTCAAGCCTCACGCTGCGATCCCAGTAGTGTGCTGTCAGGAAGGGAGAAAGGTCACTTAGGAATAATAAATAATTTTTATTCTAAACAATTTTTATTTGAAATATCTAAGTG